>Ga0207711_10000026_pt1 | contig 254807 bp, 220 predicted proteins | sample KBSS34metaG_FD_184401 | JGI IMG/M metagenome (GOLD analysis project Ga0207711, IMG submission 184401) | Switchgrass rhizosphere microbial communities from Kellogg Biological Station, Michigan, USA - KBS S3-4 metaG (SPAdes) (version 2) | ecosystem: Host-associated > Plants > Roots >...
CTCAGCCCCCCGACCATTCTCAGTCCCTGCCGAGGATGCGACGGATGCTGCGGAACAGCCCGCTGTCGGTCTGCGCCGTCGCGCCGCTCCCGGGCTGCGCCCGCACCCGGGCCGCCTTCTCCTCGGCCAGCAGCCGCTTCAGCGTGTCCGGGGTGTCCCGCGTCGCCAGGGCGACATGCCGGGGACCCGTGGGCAGCTCGACCACGACCTCCAGCAGGCACTCCTCGTTCAGCCGGAAGTCGATCCGCCGCCCTGCCGCCGAGGCCGGAACCTTCACCGTGCCCAGGTACTCGTTGTCGACGATGAACTCCGAGTCGCCCTGGAAGATGTCCAGCTCGATGATCGGGCTGTCCTCCTTGGGCCCCGGCAGGCGGAAGCTCGTCGTCAGCGGAATGACCGAGTTCTTGTCGATGATCTTCCGGAACTTCCCGTTGGACATCGCGAAGCCAATGGGCATCGAGAGCGCGTCCAGCAGCGTCACTGCGTCGATGTTCCCCAGCGACTCGGCGAGGAGCGCCGCCCCCAGCGCCACCGACTCGTCGGGGTGCACGCCCTTCCGCGGCGGCTTGCCGAAGTGCCGGGTGATCTCCTGCTGGACCAGCGGCATCCGCGACTGCCCGCCCACCAGGATGATCTCGTCGATGCTCGACTTGGCGATCCCCTTGTCCGCGAGCACCCGATCGCAGAGGTCGAAGGTCCGGTCCACCAGGTCCCGGGTCAGCGCGTTCAGCTGCTCGCGCGACAGGGGGATGCGGAGGTCGAGCGGCTTGCCCTTCCGCTCCTCGATGTACGGCAGCTCGATCACCACGTTGGGGATGAGCGTGAGGTCGATCTTCGCCGCCTCCGCAGCGTTCTTGATCCGCTGCATGGCGATGGGGCTCTGGCTCAGGTCCACCCGGGTCTGCTGCTGGAAGGTCTCCAGCACGTAGTCGATGATCCGGTTGTCGAAGTCCACGCCCCCGAGGAAGGTGTCACCGCCGGTGGCCAGTACCTCGAACACGTTGCCGGTGATCTGCAGCACCGAGACGTCGAAGGTGCCGCCGCCCAGGTCGTAGACCAGCACGTTCTGGTCCAGCCCCCGGTTGAATCCGTAGGCCAGCGCCGCCGCCGTGGGCTCGTTGACGATCCGCTTCACCTCGAAGCCCGCGAGCCGCCCCGCTTCCTTCACCGCCGCGCGCTGCAGGTCGTTGTAGTAGGCGGGCACCGAGATGACCGCCTCGGGGCAGGGGCTTCCCAGGAACTGCTCCGAGATCCGCTTCGCGTGCCCGAGCACCATCCCGCTGATCTGCTCCAGCGAGTAGGTGGCGCCCCCGAGGTTCACCGCCACGTCGCCCTTCGGCCCCTCGAGCATGTCGTAGGTGAAGTACTCCCGGAGCTCCTGCACCACCCGGCTTGCGTACTGCCGCCCGATCAGTCGCTTGGCGCCGTAGATGGTGTTCTTCGGATTCACCACCATCTGGTCCTTCGCCATCTTGCCGATCAGGAGGTCGCCCTTGTCGCTGAGCGCAACCACCGAGGGAAGCACGAGGTTTCCCCGGTCAGTGGGGACCACCTTGGGGATGCGGTTCCGCACCGAGGCCACCAGGGTGTTGGTGGTCCCGAGGTCGATCCCGACGATGCGCGGCTTCTCGGACATGGGGTCGAGTCCTCGACTTTACGCGGGGAGCCGCCCCCCTCCAACACTCAGCCGCCGGGGGCTTTCTTGACGAGCGGTCGCCGCCAGTCACCATGCGGCGCTGTCGTGGTCCGTGCCCTCGCCGCCTGTACCCTTCTCGTGTGCGCCGCCTGCGCCGCCACGCGCCCAGCTGTCCCCCTGCCCCCGCCGGTCCACGAACCCATGGTCCAGGGCGACCCGGCTGCAAGTGTGGAGACCCGGTGGCGGGTGGTGGCCACGGCGCGGCGACTGCTCGGACAGACGTCGGTCCGCTGGCCCGGACAGGCCTTGCCCGACGACTGCAGCGGGCTGGTGCTCGGCGTGTACTCCAGCGTCGGAGTCCCGCTCACCGGCTCCGCGCGGCCCGGGGACAACGGGGTGACGGCCGTGTGGCGGTGGACCTCGTCCCGTGGACGACTCTTCCGTACCGGCCGCCCGGATCCAGGAGACCTGGTCTTCTTTCACGACACCTATGACCGGGATCACGACGGCAAGCTGGACGACGGGCTCACCCACATCGCGCTGGTGGAGAGCGTGGACTCCGACGGGACCGTCTCCATCATCCACCGCGTGAGCCGCGGGGTGATGCGCTACCGGATGAACGTCGACCGGCCCACCCTACGCAGCGAGCCCGGCTCCGGCCGCGTCCTCAACGACTGGCTGCGCGGCTCTTCCGGCACGGGCAAGTCCGTGCTCACCGGACAGCTCTTTGCGGTTTACGGCGCCGTCCTGCCGCCCGCGCCGGACGGCGTCCGCTCGCCACTCCCGGTCCTCGCCCCGCAGCCGCAGGGCGGCGATATCTGAGTCACGGCCGGCCGCCTCCGCGGTCCACAGTGAGGATACGCAGCTGAGTGATGGTCGGTGCGGTCAAGGCGGCGGCAACACAGCTCCGCGGCCACCGTACGGTGCGTACGGTCATGTAAATTCGGCGGCCGCCGTCCGACAGATCCGCGGCGAGGTGTCGAGCGCGCTCGACGAATCACTGTCCCGGCAGTGTCCCCGCCAGAACGTAGAAATGCTTTCCGTCCGGATCGATCCGGATGCTCACCGTTCCCTCCAGGCCCTGCAGCGCCTCGGTGCCCGAACCCGGGACGACGCTGATCGACAGCTCCTGCCGCCCGGCCGCCATGACCCCGCGGTGCACGAGCGAGAAGCTCCCCTTCCGGCCGCCGACGGTCCCGGTGACACGCTCGACGGCGACGTAGGCGCCGGAGCCGTTTCCCGCGCCCATCGCGGTCAGCATCTCGCCCCGCGACGTCGCCTCGACGTCTCCGTGCCACGTCTTCTGGATCGACATCCGGCCGAGCCCCGTGCCCGCGTCGTCGGCCTGCGGGGCGATCTTCACCTCGAAGCTTCCCTCGGCGTGCACGCTCGCTGCCCCCTTCATGCCCGATCCCGTCGTTCCCGCGTCGGCAGCCGAAACCGGGTCCGCCGCCCCGACCGAGAGCACCACGATCACGCCCGCGAGCGCCAGCGTGCTCCGCATCCCCGCCTCCGTCGCGTCTTCACGCGCGGGCGGTTCGCTCCCACGCGGCGGCCTGCGAGTTTCGCAGAAATCGCCAGAAGCCGACCGCGATCGCGAGGTTCATCGTCACGAAGTAGTAGGCGACCCCCGCGACGCGCCGGACCACCGACGGGCCCACCGCCACGCTCCCCAGCAGCGCCAGCGCATAGAAGCCGACCTGGGCGGCCATGGTGACGCGGTAGAACGGCTCGTCGAGCAGGGCCACGTTCGCCGCGAGCGCAATCAGCATCAGCGCCGGCGCGCACCAGCGCAGCACCTTGTGCGACCAGAAGGCGAACGCCGGGAAGCCGCGAAGCGGCGAGAGCAGCCCCGGGACGAGGCCCAGGCTCTGGAAGTTCCCCGCGGCGATGCGCGCCCTGCGTCCGAACTCACGGCCGTAGTCCTCGGTCGTCTCCTCCGAGGCCAGCGCCCCGGGCTCGTAGAGCACGCGGTAGCCCTGATCGAGCATCCGGAGGGGAATCACGAAGTCGTCGACGATGGTGGAGGGAGGCAACCGCGTGAAGAGGTCCCGGCGGATGGCGTAGAGCCCGCCGTTCGCCCCCACCACCGCGCCCTGCGTCCCCTCGAGCGCCTTCAGCCACGACTCGTACTTCCAGTAGGCGCTCTCCTCGTACTCGGCCCGGGTCGGGTTGTAGAGCTGGAGCCGGCCGCAGACCGCGCCGACCTCCGGATCCTCGAAGTGGCGGACCAGCGCTCTCAGCGCGCCCGGGTCGATGCGGGTGTTCGCGTCCGAGAGGACCACGATCTCACCCCGGGCCGCGGGGATGCAGCGATTCAGGACGCTGGTCTTCCCCGCCCGCGGCGCCGGCGAGAGGAGGACCCGCGGGTCGGGGTTGGCACGCACGACGTCGTCCGTCCCGTCGGTGCTCCCGTCGGAGCCGATGAGCACTTCGAGCCTGTCCGGTGGGTAGTCGAGCTGGAGGCTGTTCCGGAGCTTCTCCTCGATGCACCCCGCCTCGTCGTGGGCGGCGACGACGAGCGAGACCGTGGGCCAGGCCCTCATCCGCAGCGGAGCCCTCCGCCGCGCCGGCCGGAGGCGGGACAGGAGCAGCAGCCACAGCGGGTACAGGAAATAGGTCTGCGCGAGGAGTACCGCCGCCGCCCAGAACGCCACCGTCGCCATCCACGCCCTCCCAGGAGCCGTCGGAGGGCAGCAACGGGCATGCCTGGGGGGAGGCAGCAGTTCCGGACGGATGCGCCGGCGTCCAGTCGACGCCTGTAACGATTACCTGGCCCGCTCCTGGTCGATGAGGGCCTGGGCGAGCTCGTGCTTCGGATTCAGGGCCACCGCGGCGTCGAGCTTCGAGAGCGCCTTCTCCTTCTGGCGGAGTGTCAGGAGGAGCCGCCCGGCGAGGACGTAGGGCCGGATGAAGGTCGAGTCGCGCGCCATGAGCTCGTTCATCGACTTCACGGCCTTCTCCACGCTGTCCGGAGGGGCGTTCTTCGCGCTGAGCACGTACTCGGCGTAGGCCACCTCGTCCCAGCCGTCCTTGCCCCCGAGCTGCTTGTAGTGCTCGGCGTCCGAGATGGCGCGCTCGGCCCGGCCCGCGACCCCGGCGAAGACCGCGTCTGCCCGGAGACGCGCCCGCTCGTCGTCCTCGTTCCCCGGTGGCAACCGGTTGAGCGCATCGCGGGTGACGTTGAGCTTCGACTCGAGCGCGTTCACCGCGTCCACCATCGGATCGGTCTGCTGCCGCAACTGCTCCAGTCGCGCCCGGGCCGCGTCGGACTGCGCCTTCCAGTCCGAAGGCGTGCGCTCGGCCTCGAGCCGCGCCAGGGTCGTCTTCAGCGCCTCGGCGTCGGACAGGCGGCGCCGGAGCAGGGCCCGCTGGTCGTCGAGCTCCAGCGTCTGCGCCAGCGCCTGGGTGGCGCGCACCCCGACCCATTGCGGGTAGCGCTCCGACAGCCTGTCGAGCACCTTCATCGCCGCCGCCCGCGACTGCGAATCGTCGCGCCGCAACCGGGTGAAGGCCTCGTCCCGCTCCGCCCGGACCGACGCCGGCACCGCGGACCGGCCGGTCCACAGACCCCAGCCGGCCCACGCGATCACCACCAGCAGCACGAGCCCGACCAGCGTCCACACTGCCCGGGTCCGCCGGCGTCGCAGCTCCCGGGCCAGCGCGCGCTCCGCGGGGTCCGGTCGCTGGCCACGCGAGGGCTGGGCACCGGGCATCTGCAACGGCTCCAGCCCGCCGCCGGGCAGCTCGAGCGACGGCACACCGGCGGCGAAGGACTCCTCACCGGCCATGGGAGGAAGGTCCAGCCCCTCCGGAGACTGCGCCGCCGCTCCGCCGAAGACCGCCGTCCGCATCGCCGGTGGAGGCGGAGGAGGAGCGCCGGGCGCGGAAGCTGCCGCGCCCCCGAACACCTGCGTCCGCATCGCCTCGGGCGGTGGAGGTGGAGGAGGACGCGCCGCCGCTCCGCCGAAGACCTGGGTCCGTGCCGTCGGTGGGGGCTCGGAGTGTCCTGCGGGCACCCCGCCGAAGACCTGGGTGCGGGCCGCGGGAGGAGGCTCGGGCGGCAGGCTCGCCCCCGGGGCTCCTCCGAACACCTGGGTCCGGTTCGCCGGGAGCTGCGGTGCCGGTGCCCGCGACGCGGGGCTCGCGCCGAAGACCTGGGTGCGCGCCGGCTCGGACGTTCCCGAGCCGAAGACCTGCGTGCGGTTTGCGCCCGGCGGGGCAGGCGGAGGCGCCGCGCCGGCAGGGCCGGTGCCGAAGACCTGGGTGGAGGCCGACGGCGGCGGGCTCTGTCCGTATGCCTCCGTGCGGATGGGCCCGGCGGTGCGCGCGGCGCTGCCGAAGGGCAGCGTCCCCGAGGGCGCCGGCGGCTGCCCGGCCGCCGCTGGACCGTCGCCGCGCTGGGCGGTGAACACCAGCCCGCAGCGGGTGCATTGCACCGGTGCGCCACCGGCAGGGACCAAGCGGTCGTCCAGCGCGTAGCGGGTATGGCAGTTGGGACAGGCGATCTGCACGAGGGACGGGGCGAAGCGTTAGCAGGAAAGGTTTCAGGGATCGAGTTCAGTGGCCTGCCGCAGCAGGCGGAGCCGGGCCGGACCCACCCCGCGGACCGCGTCGACCTCGTCCCAGCTCCGGAAGGGTCGGGACTGCACCAGCGCATGCGCCGCCACCGCCCCCACCCCCGGCAGCCGCGCCAGCTCGGCCTCGGTCAACCGGTTCAGCGGGAGCCGGAGGCCGAGCGCGGCCCGGACCGACGCCGGCGGCGTCCCACCCGCATCGCAGCGGGCTAATCCCCCGACCCCCTCCCCCACCCAGCCCACCCGCTCCGGAGGACAGTCGAGTGCCGGCCTCCCCTCCGGCCAGCGGGACTGCGCCCAGGCCCCCGCTCCGAGCGCTCCGAGCAGCGCGACGGCGAGCGCCGCCGTCCGCCCGTGGGTCACCGGGGAGCCGCCGCAGCGTCCGCCCGGTCCAGCCCGAAGGCGGTGTGCAGCGCCCGAACCGCGAGCTCGGTGTACTTGGCCGCCACCACGCACGAGACCTTGATCTCCGAGGTGGAGATGCTCTGGATGTTGACGCCCTCCCTGCCGAGGACGTCGAACATCCGCGCCGCCACGCCGGAGTGGTTCCGCATCCCGACGCCGACAATGGAGATCTTGGCGATCTGATCGTCGCTCTCCACCCCGCGCAGACCGAGCTCGGACACCAGCCGGTCCATCGTGTCGCGCGCCGCGGGCAGGTCTCCCCGCCCCACGGTGAAGCTCAGGTCGGCCCGGCCATCCTGCTGCGCGGTCTGGACGATGATGTCCACCACGATGTGCCGCTCGTCGAGCGCTCCGAAGATGCGCGCCGCCACCCCCGGCCTGTCCGGGACCCCGCGCAGCACCAGCCGGGCCTCGTTCCGGTCGTAGGTGATGCCGCTGACCAGTACGTCCTCCATCGCCGCGTCCTCCTCGCACACCAGCGTTCCCGGATCGTCGGTGAACGACGACTTCACCCACAGGGGGACCCGGTACTTCATCGCGAACTCCACCGAGCGGATCTGCAGCACCTTCGCCCCGAGCGACGCTTCCTCCAGCATCTCCTCGTAGCTGATGCGGTCCAGCTTCCGCGCCGCGGGGCAGACGCTGGGGTCCGCGGTGTAGACCCCGTCCACGTCGGTGTAGATCTCGCAGCGCTCCGCCTGGAGCGCCGCCGCCAGCGCCACCGCCGTCGTGTCCGAGCCACCGCGGCCGAGCGTGGTGACGTTCCCACCCTCGTCGATCCCCTGGAACCCGGCCACCACCGCGACGTCGCCTCGTGCCAGCGCCGCGCGCAGCGGCTCCTCGTCGATCCGCTTGATGCGGGCCTTGCTGAACGTGCTGTCGGTCACGATGCGGCACTGGTGGGCGAGGAAGCTCGCGGCCTGACCGCCGGCCGCCTGGATCGCGAGGGAGAGCAGGCCGATCGTCACCTGCTCCCCGGTGGCCACCACCACGTCCTGCTCCCGCTCGCTCGGCCGCTGGTTCACCATCTGGACCAGCTTCAGCAGACGGTTGGTCTCCCCGGACATCGCCGAGACCACGACCACCAGGTCGTGACCCGCCGCCCGCGCCTGGAGACACCTCCGTGCGACCGCCCGGATGCGCTCCGGGTCCGCCACCGACGTGCCCCCGTATTTCTGGACCCACAGCGCCACCGTCGTCCGCTCCTCCATGCAGCCCGCGCGCCGCCCCGGCCCGGCGGTCTTGCCGCGAGCGCTCGGTCCCGCTCTGGAATGCGTCCGCTACCTTAGACGTAGAGGCGCACCTCGGGGTACCTTCCGCCGCCCATGACGGACCGGCGATTGCTCCTGGACGGCGAGACGCTGAGCCTGGAGGAGATCCGCGACGTGGCGCGCGGCGGAGTCCACGTCGAGCTCGCGCCCGAGGCCCTGGCGCGGGTCGAGCGGGCACGCGCGCTCGTGGATCGGGTGGCGGCCGGAGAGGCCGCGGCCTACGGCATCAACACCGGATTCGGCACCCTCGCAGAGGTCCGCATCGACCGGAAGGACCTCCGCACCCTTCAGCGCAACCTCCTCCTCTCCCACGCCGCCGGAGTCGGCACACCGCTTCCGGTCCCCGAGGCGCGCGCTCTCTTGCTCCTGCGCTGCAACGTCCTCGCGAAGGGATATTCCGGGATCCGGCCCCGGACCCTCCAGCTCGCGCTGGACATGCTCAACCGCGGCGTCATCCCGGTCGTCCCCGAGCGAGGGAGCGTCGGCGCGTCGGGAGACCTCGCCCCGCTCGCCCACCTCGCCCTGGTCCTCATCGGCGAGGGCGAGGCGTTCGTCGGCACCGAGCGACTGCTCGGACGCGCCGCGCTGGCCCGCGCCGGTCTGGAGCCGGTCGTGCTCGAGGCCAAGGAGGGGCTCGCCCTCGTCAACGGCACCCAGGCGATGTGCGCGGTCGGAGCGCTCGCCCTTCTCCGCGGGGAGGCGCTCACCGAGGTGGCAGACCTCGCCGGCGCGATGACCCTGGAGGGCCTCCTCGGCAGCCACCGTCCCTTCATCCCGCCCATCCAGGCCGTGCGTCCCCACCCCGGACAGACGGCGGTGGCCGAGCACCTCCGCGCCCTGCTCCGCGACTCGGAGATCGTCGTCAGCCACGCCGACTGCTCGAAGGTGCAGGACCCCTACTCGCTCCGCTGCATGCCACAGGTGCACGGTGCGGTGCGCGACGGGCTCTCCTATGGGCGGCGGGTGCTCTCCATCGAGGTGAACTCGGCCACCGACAACCCGCTGGTCTTCCCCGGCGAGGACCTGATCGTCTCCGGCGGGAACTTCCACGGCCAGCCGGTCTCGCTCGCCCTCGACGTGCTGGCCATTGCCTGCACCCAGCTGTCCGCGATCAGCGAGCGGCGGGTGGAGCAGCTGGTGAACCCTGCCCTGAGCGGGCTCCCGCCCTTCCTGGCGAAGAACTCCGGCCTCAACTCCGGCTTCATGATCGCCCAGGTCACCTCCGCCGCCCTGGTCGCCGAGTCGCGGGTGCTCAGCCATCCCGCCTCGGTCGACTCCATCCCCTCCTCCGCCGGTCGCGAGGACCACGTGAGCATGGGCATGACCGCCGCCCTCAAGGCGCGCCAGGTGGTCGAGTTCACCCGCTCCTGTCTGGCCGTCGAGGTGCTGGTCGCGGCGCAGGCGCTCGACTTCCGCAAGCCACTCCGCGCCGGGCGAGGCGTCGCCGCGGCACACGCCGCCGTCCGTCAGGTCGTCCCCTCGATGGAGGAGGACCGGGAGATTCATCGCGACATCGAGGCCGTCTCCGCGCTCATCGACTCCGGCGAGCTCCTGGCCGCCGCGCACGCCGCATGACCGCACCTCCCGAGCGGGAAGCGCCGGTCGGGCGCCCCACGGCTCCCTCCGAGACAGAGGTCTCCGAGGTCCGTGCCCGCATCGCGGCGCTGGAGAGAGAGGCGAGGTCGCTCGAGCCGGACCCGCGCAGCGCGCGGCTGTACCACGAGCTCGGGCTGCTCTGGGAACGGCCGCTGGGAAACCTCCGCGCCGCGGCGGCAGCCTTCCAGTCCGCGTACCGGCTGGCCCCGAGGTTCGTCGAGAACCTGCGCTCGGCGCGGCGCATCTTCTCCGACGTCGGGAACTGGCCCATGGTGCTCCAGCTGCTCGACGCCGAGCTGGCCGCCACCGAGGGCGCCCGGCCACGCGCCGCGCTCCTCTTCGAGAAGGCCGAGGTGCTCGCCGATCGCCTCGACCGCTGGGACGACGCGACCGAGGTGCTCGCCGCCGCCCTCGAGCTCGAGCCCGCGGATCTCGGGCTCCTGGTCCAGGCCGAGGGCATGCTCGCCGCGCACGGGGACGTGGCGGGCCTGCTCCGCGTCCAGACCCTCCTCGCCCGTGCCCTGCCCGAGCCGCGGCTCGCCGCGCACGCGCTCCAGACCGCCGCCACCCTCCACGAGCGCCTGGGCCAGCACGCCGAGGCGCTGAGCCGGTGGCGCGAGGCCTTCGCCCTCGACCGGCGGGACCCGGTGACCCTCGGCGCGCTCCGGAGGGCCGCGGAGTCGGCTGGCGACGACGAGGCGGTCATCGCGGTGCTGGCCGCCGAGGCCGAGCTGGGCGGCCCGACGTCGGTCCCGGCGTACACCGCGCTCGCCCGCGCCTACGTCCGTCAGGAGCGGCCGGAGGACGCCGTCGCCGCGCTCAACGCCGCCCGGCACCAGAACCCCGAGGACACCTCGGTGCTGAGCGCACTGGCCACCCTCCACGAGTCGCTGGAGCGTCCCGAGGAGCTGGTCAACGTGCTCGCCTCGCTCACCGCCGCCGTTCGCGACGAGCGGGAGTGGCTCACCGTGCAGCTCCGCCTCGCCGCGCTCCTCGAGGACACGCTGCATCGCGATCCGCAGGCGGTGCGCTGCTACGAGGCCGTGGTCGCCCGGGTTCCCGGTCATCCGGTCGCGCTCAGCGGGCTCGGCCGGCTCCACGCCAAGACCCAGGACTGGCCGGCACTGGTGGCCGTCTACGACGCCGAGCTCGCCGGCGTGGGCGACCCACGGACCCGCGCCGAGCTGCACTTCCGCTCCGCGGAGATCCTCGACGCGCGGCTCCACCGCACCGACGAGGCGCTGGCTCGCTTCCGCGAGGCGCTCCAGCTCGTCCCCCGCTACCTCCCCGCGCGCCAGGGCCTGGAGCGGGTGCTCCGCCGCGAGCAGCGCTGGAACGAGCTCATCACCCTCCACGAGGAGGAGCTGCTCTCCATCAACTCCCCCGCCGACGGCGTCACCGCGCTGGGGCGCATCGCCCAGGAGGCCGAGGAGCACCTCGGGAACCTCGACCTCGCCGCGGACGCCCTTCGCCGGGCGCTCGACCTCGCGTCCGATCATCTTCCCTCCCTGGTGCACCTGGCGCGGCTGGCCGAACGGCGCGAGGCCTGGGACGAGCTGGTCCCCCTCCTCGAGCGCCAGGCAGAGCTCTCCAGCGACCCGGCGCACGCCATCACCCTCCGGCACCGCGCCGCGCAGGTGCTGGAGGAGCGACTGAACGACGACGCGGCCGCAATCGGCGTCCTGGAGCGGCTCCTGGACGCGGACCGCACCTACCTCCCCGCGCTCCAGGCGCTGGGACGGCTCTATGCGCGCGAAGGCCGGTGGAAGGAGCTCGGCGGGATGTACCGGCGCGAGGCCGAGCTCGCCGGGTCCACCCGCGCCGTGCAGCTCTGGGCGCGCATCGCCGATCTCGAGGAGACCCGGCTCGTGGACCTCGACGCCGCGCGCGCCGCCTGGGACGAGGTGCTCCGCCGGGACCCGGACCATGGCGCCGCGCTCCGGGCGCTGGCCCGGATCCAGCGCGGGCAGGGCGACTGGGCCGGACTGGTGTCCACGCTGGAGCGCACCGCCCGGACCCGGACCGACCCGCGCGCCCGTGCCGACGCTCTCTTCGAGGTCGCGACCCTCCAGCTGGACGCACTCACCGACCCCACCGCCGCGGCCGCGACGCTCGAGTCCGTCCTCCGGCTGGCGCCGGATCACATCCCCGCCCTCCGCCAGCTGGAGTCACTCTCCGGGTCGGAGGGAGGGCCGGACGCGCTCCAGGCGCTCGAGCGCGCCACCGTGGCTGGCAACCCGTCGGAGCGTCTCGTGGCGCGGCTCCGGCTCGCCCACGCCCTGCTCGCGGCCGGTCACCTCGACCGCGCCGCCGCCGTCGCCGAGTCGGCGCTGGAGATCGAGCCGGACGACGTGGGCGCGCTCCTCCTCCTCGAGCACACCCGGGCCGCGGACCGGGCGCGCCGCGCGGACGTGCGGCAGCGGCTGGCCAGCCGTGTCGCGGATCCGGGCCTCGCCGCCGCGCTGAGGCTCTCCGCCTCGCTGGAGCACGGCCGCCCCCGCATCGACGAGCGGCTGGAGCACCTGCGACGCGCCTTCCTCGTCGACCCGGAGGATCCGCGGATCGCCTTCCAGCTCGAGCGCGCGCTCCGGCAGGTCGGCGACGTCCACGGCCTCCGTGAGTTCTACGAGCGCCGCCTCTCCGTCACCGAGGCTCCGGCTGCCCGGCTCGAGCTGCACCTCCGGCTGGGTCAGCTCGGAGAGAGCGCCCAGGAGACGCTCCCGCTGGCGCTCTCCGCCTACCAGGCCGCCCTCGCGCTCGAGCCCGCCGAGCTCATCGCGCTGCAGGGCGTGCGCCGGATCCGGCTCCGGATGGGCGAGACCGAGGCGGCTGCCCTCGCCTGGGAGGCAGAGGCCGCGGCCGCGAGAAGCCGCGAGGGCGCCGTCCAGGCCTGGCTCGAGGCCGGGCGCCTGTGGATGAACGAGCTGCAGAAGCCCGACCGCGCCATCGACTCCTTCGAGCGGGTGCTGGACCTGGATCCGCTGGAGGTCGAGGCTGCCGAGGCGGTGGAGTCGCTGCTCGCCCGGAAGGGAGGGGCCGCGGAGCTGGCCTCGCTGAACGAGCGGCGTGGACAGACGCGCCTCGCCTCGGGTGACCGCCCCGGCGCCGCGGACGAGTTCTTCAAGGCCGCACGGGGCTGGCTGGACGGCGTCGGCGATCGGGGGCGGGCGCTGGGCGCGCTGGGCAAGGCGCTGGAGGCGGAGCCGGAGCACGCCGAGGCCCTCGAGCTGCGCGCCGTGCTCGCCGGGGAGCAGGGACGCTGGTCCGATGCCGCCGAGGCGCTCGAGGCGCGCCTGCACATCGGGGGCGACGCCGAGACCCTCGCCGCCCTGCAGCTCCGCCTCGGCGTCATCTACCAGGAGCACCTGGACCAGTCGGCCCGGGCCGTCGCCGCCTTCAACGCCGCGCTGGCCTCGGTCCGCTCCGCCGAGCCGCTGGACCGGCTCGCCACGCTGCACCGGGCCTCGCGCAACTGGACCGGCGTGGTGGATTGTCTGCAGCAGCTCCGGTCGATGGAGACCCGCCCGGTGGACCGGGCCCGGGCCTCGCTCCGTCTCGCGGAGGCGCTGAGCGAGGGGTTCGACGACGGCGAGCGCTCGGTGACCGAGGCGAGGGAAGCGCTGCCCCTTCTGCTCGAGGAGCCTGAGGCGCTCGACCGGGTCATCCCGCTCTTCGAGCGGCGCGGGCGGCTCTCCTTGCTCCTGCAGCTCCTCGACGAGCGCGCCCGGCCGCCCTGCCCTCCCGCCTCCGCGGCCCGGATCCGGGTCCGCCTCGCCGAGCTCTACCTCCGTGCGATTGGAGACCTCTCGCGAGCGGTGGCCGCCTGCCGCGCCGCCGTGGAGCTGGACCCCGGCAGCCTCGAGGCCCGCGCCGCGCTGGCGGACATGCTGAGCAAGGACCCGGGGTCGGCCGACCTCGCCGTGGACGCCCACCGCGAGGTCCTCGCCCTCGACCCGGTTCGCGCGCTCAGCCTCGAGACGCTCTACGAGATCTGGGACTCGCAGCGGATGCTGGACCGGAGCTTCTGCGCCGCCGCCGCCAGCGCCTTCCTGAACGGGGGGCCGCCCCGCGCCATCCACCTCCACCTCGACTGGCGGGGCCGCCTTCCGACCGAACCGCACGCCCGGGTGGATGCCGCGTCGCTCGGGCTGCTTCTCCATCCCGATGCGCGCAACCCGCTCACCGAGGTGCTCCGGGCGGTCGGAGACCAGGTCGCCCGGCTGTACCCGCCCGACTTCGAGGCGCTCGGCGTCGACCCGCGCGCCGACCGGCTCCGCTCCGACCACCCGTTGGTGCGGGCGATCCGTCTGGTGGCCGAAGGCTTCGGCGTCGCCCACTTCGACGTCTACCAGGCGCGCCGCGGCCTGATGGTGGCCGAGACGAGCGATCCGCCGAGCATCTGCGTGGGACAGGAGGTCGTCCGCCGGTTCAACTCCCGTGAGCAGATGTTCCTCATCGGGCGCGCGGTGTTCGCGATCGTCCAGCGGTTCGCGCTCGCCGGAAAGTTGCCGGAGCAGGAGCTGGCGAATCTGCTCGGAGACTGCATCCGCCTCGTCGTTCCGGACTTCGAGGGGCTCGGACAGCGGGACGAGGAGCGGATCCGGACCCTGCGGAAGATGTTCTCGAGGAAGACGCTCCGCGCGCTGGAGAACCCGGCGTGGGAGGTGGCGCACGGCAAGGTGCCGGACCTGGGGAAGACGCTCCAGGGATTGTTCGCCTCGGGGAACCGGGCCGGGTTGCTGGTGTGCGGGGATCCCGCGATCGCGCTGACCATGGTGCTGCGGGAGGACCCGGCGTTCGCGAGCTCGAAGACGCCGGAGGATTCGGAGAGCGTCGTCCGCGCCGTGCGAGAGAGAGCAGATCTGAGAGCGCTGCTCACCTTTTCTGTCTCGGAGGAGTTCTTCACCCTGAGGGACCGCGTCGGGCCGACGCTGCCCGAGCGGGCGATCTAGGAGGCGGGTTCCGGGCGCAGCGACGCCTATTCCACCCGCAGGACAGCGCCCTCGGGCAGCTCGCTCCGCAGGCGCGCCACGACGAGCTCGACCCGCTCGGGCTCGGCCGCCTCCACCGTCACCCGGACGCGGTGATCCGCCCCGGACGTCACCGCCGGGTAGCTGCCGATCCCCACGTCCGGCATGCCGAGCGCCACCCGGTCCAGCGCCGCGGCGATCTCCGCCTCACCCCGTGACAGGTACAGCGACCGCACGTGCACCGCCCCCTTCGGCAACGACGACAGCACGGTCTCCAGCTGCAGCTTGAACAGCGACGGCACCCCCGGCAGCAGGAACATCCCCTCCACCGCCAGCACCGGATACACCGTCCCCTCCGGGGCGAGCAGCTCGGTCCCCTCCGGCGCCTCCGCCAGGCGCAGCGCCTCCGCCGGCATCGAGCCGGAGTGCGCACGCGACAGCAGCTCGACGATCCGCGGCAGCCGCACCACCTCGCGCCCCAGCGCCAGCGCCACCGCGCGCACTGTCACGTCGTCGTGCGTCGGCCCGATGCCCCCGCTCGTGACCACCCAGCGGGCCACCGCGCGCGCGTTCACCACCGCCCCCACGATCGCCTCGATCTCGTCCGGCACGACGAAGATCCCGCGGAGGGGCAGGCCGTGCTCGCGTAGCCGGCGCACGAGGTGCGCGCCGTTCGCATCCTCGACCTTCGCCGAGAGGACCTCGTTGCCGATGATGATCGCCGCCGCGCCCGTCCGTGCCATCCGGAGAGGCACTCTACTTCCGCCCGCGCCGCGGCAGCAGCGTCGATCTCGGGGCCCTCAGGCCTCGGCGATGGCCGCGATCGACACCTTGAGACCCGGGACGCGCACCGGCAGCTTGGCTCCCTGCCGCGCGGGAGGATTGGACGGAAACCAGCGCAGCCACTCCTCGTTCATGCCCGCGAAGTCGTCCTCATCCGCCAGGACGACCGTCACGCTCACGATCCGGTCCATCGAGCTCCCGGCCTCCTCGAGGATCGCGGCGATGTTGGTCAGACACTGACGGGTCTGCTCCTGGATCGTCGCCCCCTGGATGGTCCCGGTCGCCGGATCGTGCGGCGCGGTGCCCGAGACGAAGACCAGACCCGCGGCCTTGACGGCCTGGCTGTAGGTGGCGGGCGGCCTGGCTGCCCTGGCAGTGAAGACGATCTTTCGGGTCATGCCGCGACGCTAACCCGCGACGACCGACCTCGCGCCCGACGCGGCGGTCTACTTCCGCCTGCGCCGGGGGAGCACAGTCCGCACCCGGGAGAGGATCTCCCGCGCGACCTCGTCCGGCGCCGCCCGCCCGTCCACCCGCACCACCCGCTGCGCCCGGGCATGCTTCCGCACCACCCGCCCGTAGGCACGCGCCACCGCCCGCTGGACCTCATCCGCATCGAACAGCTCCGCTGCCCCTCCACGCCCTTGCCGCCGCCGCGCCGCCGTCCGGGGGTCCACCTCGAGGTACAGGGTGAGATCTGCCGGCCGCGCCGCAGCGTTCAGCGTCTCCACCCACGACAGCGGCAGCCGCATCCCCTGGTACGCCAGCGAGGAGAGCACGTAGCGGTCCGACACCACCACCTTCCCCTCCGCCAGGGCCGGCTCCACCACCGACGCCAGGTGGTCCAGCCGGTCCGCCGCGAAGAGCAGCGCCAGCGCCTGGTCCGACAGCCCCACCAGCCGCCGCGTCAGCGCCTGCCGCAGCACGACTCCGAGCGGTCCGTCCGAGGGCTCGCGGGTGCTCACCACCGCGTGCCCCGCGGCCCGCAGCGACGCCGCCAGCCGTGCCGCCTGCGTCGTCGTCCCCGAGCCGTCGATGCCCTCGAGGACGACGAACCGCCCCGCCGGCGTCCTCATCGGGGCAGCAGCGCCGCCGGATCGTCCAGGTGGAGCGCCCGGTGCACCGCCTGCAACGACGCGAACAGCTCGAGCTCCCGCCGGTGGTGGTTCCACCCCCGCCGGTACTGACTCCACGCGAACACGATCAGCGCGCTCGCGATCGCCGCCGAGATGGCTCCGAGCACCGGAAAGCGGATCGAATCCCAGAACAGCTTCGCCGCGGCCCCGGTGAAGACGGCCGAGGCCACCAGCGCCACTCCCGCACGCGCGAAGTGCGTCGTGCTCTGGCGCACGGCCAGCTGCGCCTGGAGCTCGGGCAGCCGCGCGCGCGCCACGTCGGGCGACAGCTCGATCGAGGATTCGGTTTGCAAGCGGGCGGACCCTACGGCACCCGCCCCGGCGATGGCTAGGGCGTGATGTCCAGCAGCGCCCCGCAGGCCCCGCATCGCTCCATCGGGGCGGGACTCCGCTCGCCGCACCGCTTGCAGACCCGGCGCTCCGAGACATCCGCCGTTTTCCCGCCAGCCTTCTTCGCCGCGGCGGACGACGGCGCGACCCACGGGAGGCGCATCCCGCACCGATCGCAGAAGAGCCCCGACCCCTGGACGTTCCTGCAGTACCGGCAGGTCACCACCGAGGGCGCGACCGCGGGCGGTCCCTCGGGCGCTGCGCGGCCGGTGTCCAGATCCGGGAGCCCTCCCGCGCCCACGTCCGGCCCGGCTCCGGCGTGCGTCACCTCCCAGCCAAGGAGCGGCTCACCGGGAACCTCGGGCACCGGGTCGGTCGCCGTCGGCTCCAGGCCCGGTGGCAGCTCCACCGGCAACCCCAGAACCTCCGTCGGCAGGAGCGTCGGCTCCATGCCTTCCAAGGGAGACGTCAGGTTCGCGGCGCCAGGCGACTGGCCCACCTGCTTTCCACAGACCTCGCACTGCCAGCCGGTGACCGGTGCCTCGCAGACGGGACAGGGTCGCACGCTCGCTCGATCCTCAGGTCGGAAGTGGCGCAGGCGTCATCGGCACGAAGCGCACCGAGATGAGCCGCTCGCTCTGCAGCGTCCCGTCGTCCGCCTTGCGCAGACGGACCAGCTCCTGGCCCTCGTGCTGCCCCCCGATCGGACCGACCAGCCGCCCACCGGGCGCGAGCTGCTCCACCAGGGAGACCGGGAGCCGCTCCGGCGCGGCCGTCAGCACGATCGCGTCGAAGGGCGCTGCCTCCGGCCAGCCCTGGAACCCGTCCCCGATCCGGAGGTGGAGCCGCGGACCGGCGAACGGCGCGAGGTGCTCCGCCGCCGTCCGCCCGAGTCCTTCCCGGACCTCGATGCTGTGGACGTCCGCCCCGAGCAGGTGGAGCACCGCCGCCTGGTACCCGGACCCGGTGCCGATCTCGAGGATCCGGTCCCCGGGGCGGACCTCCAGCGCCTCGCTCATCAGGGCCACCACGTAGGGCTGGCTGATGGTCTGCGCCTCGCCGATGGGCAGGGCCTCGTCCTGGGACGCGATGTCCCGCAGCCGCTCGGGCACGAAGTCCGAGCGCGCGAGCAGCGTCATCGCCGCGAGCACGCGCTCGTCCCGGATGCCGCTCCGGCGCAACGCCAGGATGAGCCGACCGTCCTCCATGCCTGCGGCAACGTAAAACGCCGCCGCCGGCCTGGCTACCCCACCCGGGCCAGGGAGAGCTTCCCCTCCCACCGCTCTTCCAGCGCCAGCAGCAGACCCCTGTTCTCCGGGCGGGCCAGCCGGGGGTCCTCGGCGGCGATGGCCTTCGCCTCCTCGGCCGCCACCGCCGAGAGGGCCTGGTCCCGCGCCAGGTTCGCCACGCTCAGCTCGGGAACCCCGCTCTGCCGTGTTCCCAGGAATTCCCCGGGGCCGCGGAGCTCGAGGTCCTTCTCCGCGATGACGAACCCGTCGGTGCTCTGCTCGAGCACCTCCAGCCGCTCCCGGGCGTCCGGCCCCGACGCAAACGACGGAAGCAGGTAGCAGAAGGACGCCGCCGCGCCTCGCCCCACCCGTCCCCGGAGCTGGTGCAGCTGTGAGAGCCCGAACCGCTCGGCGTTCTGGATGACCATCACCGACGCGTTCGCCACGTCCACCCCCACCTCCACCACCGTCGTGCAGACCAGCACGTCCACCTGGCCGGTGCGGAATCCGTTCATCACCCCGTCCTTCTCCTCCTGCTTCATCCGCCCGTGCAGCAGCTGCACCCGGCGGTGCGGCCAGCGCGCCTGCAGCTCCTCCGCGCCCCGCGTCGCGTCGGCGAGGTCGATCTTCTCCGACGCCTCCACCAGCGGGTACAGCACGTAGGCCTGCCGGCCCTGGCGCAGCTCGATCTCCACCGCCTCCCAGACCTCCGGCTGGCGGGGCCGCGTCGCGACCCGCGTGGTGATCGGCGTCCGGCCAGGCGGCAGCTCGTCGAGCACCGACAGGTCCAGGTCCCCGTAGAGGGTCATCGCCAGCGTCCGGGGGATGGGGGTCGCCGTCATCACCAGGACGTCCGGCCGGCGGCCCTTGTGTCCGAGCGCCTGCCGCTGGAGGACCCCGAACCGGTGCTGCTCGTCGATCAGCACCAGCCCCAGCCGCTGGAAGGCTGTGCCCTCCTGGATGAGGGCCTGCGTCCCCACGGCGATCCGCGCTCGCCCGCTCTCCACCGCCTCCCGGGCGCGCCGCTTCTCGCTCGACGTGCCGCCGCCGGTGACCAGGGTGACCTCCACCTCGGCCTGCCGGAACACCCGGGCGAACGTCGCGTGGTGCTGCGCGGCGAGAATCTCGGTGGGCGCCATCAGCGCCACCTGCCACCCGTCCTCCACTGCGAGCGCCGCCGCCACCGCCGCGACTGCCGTCTTTCCCGATCCCACGTCGCCCTGCAGCAGCCGGTGCATCGGCTCGGGTCGCGACATGTCTCGCCCGATCTCCGCCACCGCCCTGGCCTGCGCACGGGTCAAGGTGAAGGGCAGCAGCCCTCGCGCCCGGGACAGCCGATCGCCGTCCACCCGGAAGGCGATGCCGGGCTCGTGCTTCACCCCCTGGCGCCGGAGGGCGAGCCCCAGGTGCAGGAGGAACAGCTCGTCGAAGGCCAGCCGGCGGTGCGCGGGGCTCCGGTGCTGGTCGAGCGCGGCCAGGTCGTCGTCCGGCGCGGGCTGATGGATGCGGGCCAGCGCGTGCGCCAGCCGCGGAAGGGCGAGGCGCTCGCGCAGCGCCTCCGGGAGCGGATCGTCGACGGACCCCAGGTGCGCCGCGGCCACCTTCGCGACGAGCTCTCGCACCTGCCGCTGCTCGTGCCGCTCGAAGCCCGGGTAGATGGGGACGATGCGGCCGGTGTGGAGCGACGGGCCCCTCCCCTCGTCGGCGGGCTCGATCTCCGGGTGCACCATCTCCCGGCCGCCGGGCGCCGCCCGCAGCTCGCCGGAGACGATGAGCCGCTTGCCCACCGGCACGCGCGACTTCATCCACGGCCCGCTCTGGAACCAGGTCAGGGCGATGCTCCCTGTCTCGTCGGCCAGCACCGCCTGGAAGCCGCGCTTCCCCGGCCGGATCATGAGATCCCGCGCCATCCGCACCGTGCCCACCGCGACGCCGCGCTCGCCCGGGCGCAGCTCCCGGAGCGTGGAGAGCCGGCGCCGGTCCTCGTAGGCCCGGGGGAGAAGGAAGAGGAGGTCCCCCACCCGCTGCAACCCCTTGCGGTTCAGCCCCTCCACCAGCCGCGGTGGCACCCGGATCCCGCTGCCACCGATGGGCTGGGCGAGGGGTCCCCGGCGAGGCGCCGCGGACATCGGGCGCGCCACCTCCTCCTCGGGGGTCTCCGGAGCCGCCCGCGCCGACCTGCGCGCCTTGCGCCCCGGCTTCCGCGGCTCGTCGAGGAGCGTCCCCTGCGCCCGTGGCTTCCGGCGGCGAGGCGACGCGCTCGGGGGCGAGGGAACGTCCGGCGTGGGGGCGCGCGGGGTCGAGGGCGCGGTCGGACCCGTGCTCGCGCGCGTGCCGGTGGGTGCCGCGAGCGGTAAAGCGGACGACGCCTGCGTCCGCGCAGGGTCCGGTGCGCGGGGGAGCGTCGCGCCCACCGAGTCCCGCGCGGACGCGGGCTCGCGCGCTCGCCGCTCCTTGGACACGGGCCTGCCGATGCCCTCGGTCGGACCGGCCGCCTCGCGCACGCGGGGCGCGAGCGCCCGGAGCGCCTCCTGCGGCGAGTCCGGTCCGCCCTGCTCCAGCGCACGCGCCACCCGCTCGAGCAGCTGCACGTCTGCACCCGAGCGAGCCGCTCGAGCCCCCTCCAGCGCCTTCCGGACCAGCCCCTCCAGCCCCTTCACCGTCGACAGGCGCGCGAAGTCGCTCTGCGCGAGGAAGCGCAGCGGAGCGACCAGCGGCTGGAGGTAGGACGCGGAGGGCATCGCCTGCGAAATGGGGCGACAGCCTACTCCCGGGGTCCGCTACTCCTGTTCCGGTTCCTCGAAGAGGACCTCGACCACCTCGTACTCCCGCGCCCCGCCCGGGCTCTGCACGGTCACCAGGTCGCCGACCGCCTTCCCGATCAGCCCCCGGGCCAGCGGGGAGGTGACCGAGATGAGGCGGCGCTTGATGTCCGCCTCGAGCTCACCCACCAGCGTGTAGGTGACCTCCTTGTCGGTCTCGACGTCGAGCAGCTTCACCGTCGCGCCGAACACCACCTTGTCGCCGGAGAGCTTCGAGACGTCGATGACCTCGGCCCGGGCGATCCAGTCGTTCAGGTTGAGGATCCGGCCCTCGATGTGCGACTGCTTCTCCTTGGCCGCGTGGTACTCGGCGTTCTCTCTCAGGTCCCCATGGCCGCGGGCGACCTCGATCTCCTTCGAGATCTTCAGCCGCTCCACACCCTGAAGGTGCTTCAGCTCTTCCTTGAGGCGCCGGAGACCGGACGCGGTGATCGGGATGCGGCTCACTTCCCCCCCGTTTTCAAGGCGTCCTGGAGCGCCGTCACGGGGATGCGCCCACGCGCGAGCGCCTCGATCGCCCCCACCGCCATCCGGGCCGCCTGCACCGTCGTGTAGTAGGGGACGGAGTGCATCAGCGACTCGCGGCGGATGCTGAAGCTGTCCGCGATCTCCTTCTTCCCGAAGGTGGTGTTGATGACCAGGTCGATCTCGCCGTCCACGATCTTGTCCACGACGTGCGGGCGCCCTTCGGTGACCTTGAGGACGTGCTCGATCTCGATGCCCTTGTTCTTGAGGTACCGGTGCGTTCCGCCGGTGGCCACCAGCCGGAAGCCCAGCGCCCGGAGCCGCTTGGCCAGGTCCACCATCGCCGGCTTGTCGTCGTCCTTGACCGAGATGAACACCGTCCCCGAGCTGGGCAGCGCCGACCCGGCGGCGAGCTCGCTCTTGGCGAAGGCCGAGTAGTAGTCGTCGGCGATTCCCATCACCTCGCCGGTGGACTTCATCTCCGGCCCGAGGATGACGTCCACGCCGGGGAAGCGGGCGAAGGGGAACACCGACTCCTTCACCGCCACGTGCTTCATCTCGATCTCGCGTGGGGTGTTCAGCTCCCGGAGGGTCTTCCCGACCATGCACAGCGCCGCGATCTTCGCCAGCTCGACGCCGGTGGCCTTGGAGATGAAGGGCACCGTCCGCGACGCCCGCGGGTTCACTTCCAGGACGTAGAGCGCCTTCCCCTGGATGGCGAACTGGACGTTCATCAGGCCCACGACCTTCAGCTCGCGGGCCAGCGCCGTGGCCTGGTCCTTCATCCGCTCCACCAGCTCGGGTGAGAGCGAGTGCGGCGGGAGCGTCGCGGACGCATCACCGGAGTGGATCCCCGCCTCCTCGACGTGCTCGAGCAGACCCCCCACCAGCACCTCTCCCGTCCGGTCCGCGACCAGGTCCAGGTCCACCTCGATGGCGTCCTTCAGGAAGCGGTCGATGAGGACGGGGTGCTCGGGCGACGCCTTCACCGCCTCGCGCATGTACCGCTCGAGGCTCTCGGCGTCGTAGACCACCTCCATCGCTCGCCCGCCGAGCACGTAGGAGGGGCGGACCATCACCGGGTAGCCGATCTTCTGCGCGGTGCCGTGCGCCTCGTCCGGGCTCCGGGCGACCCCGTTCTCCGGCTGCTTCAGCCCCAGCTTCTCGATCAGCTTCGCGAAGCGCTCGCGGTCCTCGGCGCGGTCGATGGCGTCCGGCGTGGTCCCGAGGATGGGCAGCCCGGCCTTCTCCAGCGGCACCGAGAGGCGCAGCGGCGTCTGCCCGCCGAACTGGACGATGGCCCCGATGGGCTTCTCGCGGTGGGCGATCTCCAGCACGTCCTCGAGGGTGAGCGGCTCGAAGTACAGGCGGTCCGAGGTGTCGTAGTCGGTGGAGACGGTCTCGGGGTTGCAGTTCACCATCACCGTCTCGTACCCGGCGGCGCGCAGGGCGAAGACGGCGTGGACGCAGCAGTAGTCGAACTCGATGCCCTGGCCGATCCGGATGGGGCCGCTGCCGAGGATCATCACCTTCTTCCGGTCGGTGGGCGGCGCCTCGTCCTCGTCCTCGTAGGAAGAATAGAGGTAGGGCGTGTAGGCCTCGAACTCGGCGGCGCAGGTGTCGACGCGCTTGAAGACCGGGCGGATGCCCTTCCGGTGCCGGTGCGCCCGCAGCTCCCCCTCGGTCGTCCCGAGGAGGAAGGCGAGCAGCCGGTCGGAGAACCCTTCCGCCTTCAGCCGCCGGAGCCGGGCATCGTCGAGGTCCGCCAGCTTCGCCCCGGAGACCGCCTTCGCCTCGAGCGCCAGGTCACGGATGTTGCGGAGAAACCAGGGGTCGATGGCGCTGAGCTGGAACGCCTCGTCGACGCTCATCCCCTCGCGGAAGGCGTGGAACAGCGCCTGCGGCCGCTCGGGCCTGGGCACGCGGATGAGGTCGCGGACCTTCTCGGTACGGGCCTCGGGGTCGGCGGGCAGCTCCAGCGGCTCGAAGGAGGACAGCGCGCCGGACTCGGTGCTCCGCAGGGCCTTCATGTAGGCCTCGCGGAAGGTCCGGCCGATGGCCATCACCTCGCCCACGCTCCGCATGGAGGTGGTGAGCGCGCGCGTCGACCGGGGGAACTTCTCGAAGTTGAACCGCGGGATCTTCACCACCACGTAGTCCAGCGTCGGCTCGAACGAGGCCGGCGTGTCCCGGGTGATGTCGTTCTTCAGCTCGTCCAGCCGGTAGCCCATCGCCAGCTTCGCGGCGACCTTCGCGATGGGGTACCCGGTGGCCTTGGAGGCCAGGGCGCTGGAACGGCTCACCCGCGGGTTCATCTCGATGACGACCATCCGCCCGTCCGCCGGGTTGATGCCGAACTGGATGTTGGACCCGCCGGTGTCGACGCCGATCTCCCGGATGATGGCCAGCGAGGCCTGCCGGAGACGCTGGTACTCCTTGTCGGTCAGCGTCTGTGCCGGGGCGACGGTGATGCTGTCGCCGGTGTGGACCCCCATCGGGTCGAGGTTCTCGATGGAGCAGATGATGATGACGTTGTCCACGGTGTCGCGGACCACCTCGAGCTCGAACTCCTTCCAGCCCAGCACGCTCTCCTCCACCAGAAGCGTGGAGGTGGGGCTGGCCTTCAGCCCGGCGAGGCAGATGGCCTCGAACTCGTCGGAGTTGAAGGCCACGCCTCCGCCGGTCCCGCCGAGGGTGAAGCTCGGGCGGATGATGGCCGGGAAGCCGATGTCCTTGACGATGGCCTTGGCCTCGTCGAGCGAGGTGGCGTAGCCGCTCTTCGGCAGCGGGATGCCGATCTTCTGCATCGCCGCCTTGAAGAGCTGGCGGTCCTCGGCCTTGTTGATGGCCTGGAGCGAGGCGCCGATGAGCTTCACCCCGTAGCGCTCGAGGATGCCCTTCTCCGCCAGCGCCTTGGCGAGGTTCAGGGCAGTCTGGCCGCCCATGGTGGGCAGGAGCGCGTCGGGGCGCTCGCGCTCGATGATCTGCTCGGCGGCGTCGACGGTGATGGGCTCGATGTAGGTCCGGTGGGCGAACTCCGGATCGGTCATCACCGTGGCGGGGTTGCTGTTGAGGAGAACGACCTGCACGCCCTCCTCGCGGAGCGCCTTGATGGCCTGGGTGCCGGAGTAGTCGAACTCGGAGGCCTGGCCGATGACGATCGGCCCGGATCCGATGACCAGGACCTTGTGGATATCGGTTCGCTTGGGCATCGGAGGGGTCCCTGTAACACGATCGGCAGACGGATCCATGGGTCCGGGGGACCCGCCACTGCCCTGCCTGGATCGGTCAGCTCAGGCCGGCGGCGAAGTCCCGCAGCCGCTGCAGCCCCTTCTCCAGCGTGGCCCGCGACGCGGCAAAGGACAGCCGGAGGTGCCCCGGCGCCCCGAACGGCTCCCCCGGCACCGCCGCCACGAGGAGATCCTCGAGCAGTCGCTCGGAGATGTCGTGCGACGAGCCGAGCTTCTTGCCCTTCCAGCTCTTCCCCACCCAGGCCGTCACGTCGGGGAAGGCATAGAACGCGCCCTCCGGCTTGGCGCAGCGCACACCGGGGACCTGGGTCAGGCCACCGTGGAGGAGGTCTCGGCGCTGGTGGAACTCCTTCACCATCGTCCGGACCGGTTCCTGCGGGCCGGTCAGGGCTGCGAGCGCCGCCCGCTGGGTGATGCTGTTCACGTTGGACGTCGACTGGTCCTGGACCATCTGCATGCCACTGACGAGCGCCTTCGGACCCGCGGCGTAGCCCATTCGCCAGCCGGTCATGGCGTAGGCCTTGCTCATGCCGTTCACCACCAGGGTGCGGTTGCGGAGCGCGGGAGCCACGTTCGCGATGTCGACGAAGCGGTGCCCCGTGTAGAGCAGGTGCTCGTAGATGTCGTCGGTGATGACCAGGACGTCCGGGTGGACCGCCATCACCGCCGCCAGCGCGAGGAGGTTCTCCTTCGGGAGCACCGCTCCGGTCGGGTTGCTCGGGCTGTTGAAGATGACCGCCCGGGTCCGCGGGGTGATGGCCCTGGCGAGGAGGTCCGGATCGGGCCGGAAGCCGTCCTCGACCCGGGTGGGCACCACCACCGGGCGGCCCCCCGCGAGCAACACCTGCTCCGGGTAGCTCACCCAGTAGGGCGCGAACATCACCACCTCGTCGCCGTCGGAGAGCAGCGCCTGGAAGCAGTTGTAGAGCGCCTGCTTGCCGCCGTTGGTGACGACGACCTGGTCGGGAGTGAAGTCGAGCTCGTTCTCCTCGCGGAGCTTCTTCACGATGCCCGAGCGCAGCTCGGGGATGCCGGGCGTCGCGGTGTACTTGGTGAAGCCCTCGCGCAGGGCCTGGACTGCCGCCTCCTTGATGTGCTCCGGCGTGTCGAAGTCTGGCTCGCCGGCCGACAGCCCGGCGACGTCCTTGCCGGCCGCGGCCAGGGCCTTGGCGCGGGCGTTGAGGGCGAGGGTCGGCGACGGCTGGATCTCGGCGAGGCGGCGGGCGAGCTTCATGGTCACGGAAGTACCAGCCTGGACCGACGTGGCTCAAGCGGCCACGGGACTGGTCGCCCGTTCCGCCCCGGAACTGTGTGCGCCGTGGGATCGCGCCTGTCCGTGTTCCCGGCTGTGACCGTCAGCGCACGTGGCGGGCCTCCCTGCGCGCCCGAGCGCCGCGGCGAGCTTCGGGCTAGAGAACTCGGGCCATGCCTCCCCTCCGCATCCTGGTCCAGTGCAGCATTCCCTTCGCCGAGGACGACTGGCACGTCGGGCGGTTCTCGGCGCTGGTCGAGACCCTTCGAACGCTCCGCGGAGACGACGGCTCGCGGCTCGCCGAGGTCACGCCCCGGAACCGGCAGGTCGACGCGAGCGGACGGGATCCGGTCCTCGCCGGCCTCCACCGACGCGACTGGGACGAGCTCTGGCTCTTCGCGGTGGACGGCGGCGAGGCCTGCAATGACGTCGAGTGCGCAGCCATCGACGCGTTCCAGCGGTCCGGCGGCGGAGTCCTGGCCGCCCGGGACCACCAGAACATGGGGCTCTGGCTCCGGAAGCTCCGCGGAGTGGGCGCGGCGAACTTCTTCCACGCCGACTCGTGCCGGGAGCCCGACTCCTCGCGCTGGTCCCGGGACGACGAGGAGACGCGCACCATCGATTTTCCGAACTACCACTCCGGATCGAACGGCGACGCTCAGCGGGTCTCTGCGGTCGAGCCCCTGCACCCGCTGCTCGCGCGGCCCGGTGGAGGTCGGATCGAGTGGCTGCCGTCGCACCCCCACGAGGGCGCGGTCCTGCCGCCGGCCGGCGATCCACGCGCCCGTTCGGTGGCCCGTGGCCGGAGCACCGTCACCGGACGCCCGTTCGACCTGATGGTCGCCTTCGACCGGGACGACGAGTTCACCGGGCGAGGCGTCGCCGAGGCCAGCTTCCACCACTTCACCGACTACAACTGGAACCCCGCCTCGGGCGCCCCGACGTTCGTCACCGAGAAACCCGGGGCGGGACTCCGGGAGAACCCGGAGGCGCTCCGGCACACCCGGGCGTACGTCGAGAACCTCGTGCGGTGGCTCGCACCGTCCGACCCGGGCCGGGGCTAGCCGTCATGTCAGCGCTCGCCGACGCGCTGTTCGCCCTGTCGCCGAAGGTCCGCTACGTCGCGGTGCTCCGGGGAAGGGACCTCGTGCTGCGCGAGCGCCCGGGCCTCACCGGCGCGAGCGCCTCCGAGACCGATCGCTACGAGGAGCTTCTGGTCAACCCCACCGTTCTCACGCTGTTGCGCCGTCGCGGCGAGATCGACTGCGGTGGGCTGGACCACGTGTGGATCCGCTACGGGAACTTCTGGACCGGGCTGTTTCCCACGGCCGACGGGCACGTGAACGTGGGCCTCGAGCCGGACGCGGTCCCCACCGAGCTCGTCGATCGGATCCGGGCGGTGCTCTTGCGGCTCGCTCCACCGGCCGGCTGACTCGGCCGCTTCAGCCGCCGTTCTTCGCCGGGAACTTCTCCCGCAGTGCCTTGAACACGTTCGGCGGCACCAGCTGGGCGACGTCGCCGCCCAGCGACGCCACCTCTCGCACCAGCTGCGACGAGATGTAGAAGCTGTCCTGCCCGGTCATCATGAAGACGGTGTCGAACTGCGGGTCCAGCTTCCGGTTCATGTTGGCGAGCTGGAACTCGTACTCGAAGTCGGACACCGCGCGGAGCCCGCGGAGGATGACGTGCACGTTCTTCGTCCGGGTGTAGTGGACGAGCAGCCCCTGGAACGAGTCCACCTCCACGCGCGGATCCGGCATCGCCTCACGGATGAGGGCCTTGCGCTCCTCCGCGCTGAACATCGCCTGCTTCCGCGAGTTGTTCAGCACGGCCACGATCAGCCGGTCGAACACCTTGAGCCCGCGGTGGATGATGCTCAGGTGCCCGTTGGTCAGCGGGTCGAACGAGCCGGGGTAGATGGCGATGGCCACGCGGGCCCCGAGCATCATCGGACGGTCGCCGGACCGTCAAGGAACCGTTGCCGGCCGGTACAGGCTCACCACCGTGTCGCCGAACCGGCGGGAGTCCGTCCGCTGCAGCCCGCCCACCGCCTCCGGCGGGACCTCCCGCCGCCCGTGCTCCACCACCAGCGTCCCGCCCTCGACCAGGAGCCCCCCCTCCCCCACGGCCCGGGCCACCTCCGCCGCCACCCCCTCGGCGTACGGCGGGTCCGCCACCACCAGCGCGAAGCGCCGGCCTTCCGCCATGAGCCGGGGCAACGCCCGCGCCACCGGCGTCCGGAGGAACTCGATGCGCTCTTCCATCCCCAGCGCCCGGGCGTTCTCCGCGACGAGCCGCGCCGACTCGGGACCCGGATCCACCAGCACCGCCCGGCTCATGCCACGGGAGAGCGCCTCGAACGCCAGCGCCCCGGTCCCTGCGTAGAGGTCGAGCACCTCGCCGCCCTCGAAGAACTGGCCCAGGAGGTTGAACAGCGACTCGCGGACCCGGTCCGCGGTGGGTCGCAGACCCGGTCCCTTCGGCCCGAGCAGCGGGCGCCCCCGATGCGTGCCGGCGACGATGCGCACGGCGGCCGGCCGCTATCCGGCCCCCGGGCCGGCCAGCGCCTGACTCTCGATCTGCAGCGTGCTGTGGTCGATGCCGAAGCGCTCCACCAGCGCCCGCTTCGCGGCGACCAGGATGGTGTCGTTCTCGCATGCGCTCGGCTCGTCCACCACCAGGTGCGCCGAGAGCGCCACCATCCCGCTCCCCACCGTCCAGATGTGGAGGTCGTGCACCGCCGTCACCCTGGGGATGCAGGCGAGCGCCTTCTCCACCCCGTCCACGTCCACGTGCGGCGGCACGGTCTCCAGCAGCACGTCCACCGCCTCGCGGAGCAGCCGCCAGCCGCCCACCACCACCACCGCCGAGATGCCGATGGAGATGAGCGGGTCCACCCAGTGCCAGCCGGTCAAGGCCATCACCCCGGCCCCCACCAGCACCCCGACGCTGGACAGCGCATCACCCAGCACGTGGAGGAACGCGCTCCGGGTGTTCAGCGAGTGCCCGGAGTGGAGGAACCCCATCGCCAGGAGGTTCGCTCCCAGGCCGATGGTCGCGATCAGCGCCATGGGCCCGAGCACGACCGGGGTCGGGTGCTTCAGCCGCGCCAGCGCCTCGACCACGATGAAGACGGTGATGGCCAGCAGGAGGACACCGTTCACCAGCGCGCTGAGGATCTCCAGCCGCACGTAGCCGTAGGTCCGCTTCCGGTTGGCCGGCCGCCCGGCGAACCAGGCCGCGAGCAGCGCCAGCCCCAGGGCCGAGACGTCGGTCCACATGTGCCCGGCGTCCGAGAGCAGGGCGAGCGACCCGGTGAGCCAGCCGCCGACCGCCTCCACCACCGCGATGATGATGGTGAGGATGAGCGCTGCTGTCATCCGCCGGGTGTCCCGCGCCCGCGCCAGGTCCGCGGTGCGCAGGCCTGGGCTATCGCACGGCTGGGCGTGGTCCGGATGATGCTGGTCCGGGAAGCCCGGAGAATGCGAATGGACGTGGGTCACGTGGGAGCGCTCGACGGTCCTCGTTACACTATGGCCCGGTGAGTCGCGACGCCATGCCCTCTCCTTCCACCGGAAGGACCTTCCGCGTCGCACGACCCGATGGCGCCGAGCTCCACGTGGAGGTCGAGGGCAAGGGCAGGTCCACCCTGGTCCTCTGCGACGGCCTGGCCTGCGACGGCTTCGCCTGGAAGTACCTGCTCCCCGCCCTGGCCGAGCACCACCGGGTGGTCCACTGGCACTACCGCGGGCACGGCAAGTCTCCGCTGCCGCCTCCGGGCGTGGCGCCCTCCATCCCACAGTTCGCGGACGACCTCGCCGCGGTGCTCGACGCGGCGCGGGTCAAGGGCGCGGTCATCGTCGGCCACAGCATGGGCGTGCAGCTCGCGCTCGAGTTCCACCGGCTCCACCCGGACCGCGTGCGCGCTCTGGCGCTCGTCTCCGGCAGCCCCGGCCACCCGCTGGACACCTTCCACGACACCACCCTGCTCCGCCGCGCGCTGCCCTCCCTCCGCAAGGGGGCCGAGCGCTTTCCCCGGGTGGCCGCCGCGCTCACGCGAGTGGGCGTCCGGAGCGGCATCGCGATGGAGGTGGCCATGTCCACCGAGGTGAACGCGAGCCTGCTGCGGCGCGGGGACCTCCAGCCGTACTTCGAGCACGTCCAGCGCATGGACCCGCGCTACTTCCTCCGCGCGATGCAGGCCGCGGCGGAGCACGGCGCCGAGGACCACCTGTCGGCCGTGGACGTGCCCACGCTCATCGTGGCCGGGGACCGCGATCGCTTCACCCCCACCTGGCTCTCGCGACGGATGGCCCTGGAGATTCCCTCCGCCGAGCTCTTCCTGGTGCGAGGTGGGAGCCACACCGCGCTTCTGGAGCGACCGGAGGAAGTGAACCGCGCTGTGCTCGACTTCCTTCACCGCCGAGCGACGGTTGCGCGAAAGAAGCGCTGAGCGGATGGGAAGGCGGGTCTTGACCCATCACGGCGCGGGACGTCACGCTTCGTGATCTCGCGAGGCTCGCTGCATCCGTGAGCGACGACACCACCACCCTCCACCCCATCCCCACCACCCAGCCGCAGCCGGTCGCTGCCTGGCTGGTGGTCACCGCCGCGTCCACGCCGGGCACGGTCGGGCGGACGTTCAAGATCAACGGGGAGGAGTCCATCGTCGGCCGCAGCCCCGACGCCCAGGTCCGGCTCATGGAGGAGGGCGTCTCGCGCAAGCACGCCCGCATCCTCCGGAGCGCGGACGGCAAGTTCGAGCTCGCCGATCTCGGATCGACCAACGGCACCTACCTGAACGGCACCCGCCTCTCCGGCCCCGGACGCCTGGACGAGGGTGACCGGGTCCAGCTCGGTGGCCAGTGCAGCCTCCGCTTCACGTTCAAGGAGAGCTCGGACGGGGACGAGAACCTGCGCGAGGCGCTCGCCGCCGCGCACGTGGCGACCTTCAGCCTCGACCTGCGAAACAAGATCATCGGCTGGAACGAGACGGTGGAGCGAGTGGTGGGAGCGCCGGCGGGCACGCTGTCCCGCTCGGCCCTGCCGATGATGGACTTCGTCCACACCGACGACCAGGAGCGGGTCCGGGCCGCGGTGGAGTCCGCAGTCCAGGGCCGGCGCCAGCTCGATGCCGAGTTCCGCTTCATCCGTCCCGGAACCGAAGGCGGGCTGTGGGTGGCGGCCAAGGGCAACGTGATGCGCGACGCGGACGACACTCCGCTGCGCATCGTCGGGACGCTGATGGACGTCAGCGCCCGGAAGCAGACCGAGCAGGAGCTGCGGCGCGAGGCCCTGCTCTTCGAGAGCCTGAACGACGGCGTCATCTTCCTCGACCTCCAGGGCGGCGTCGTCGACTGGAACACCTCGGCCGAGCGGCTCTTCGGCTACTCGAAGGGGGAGGTCCTGGGGCGCCCCTGGTCCGAGGTGCTGAGACTCTCCGAGCACAACCTCCAGGCCACCGTGCTCGCCGCGCTCAAGCGCTACGGGCGCTGGAGCCGCGAGGTGGTGGCGCTGCGGAAGGACGGCTCGGAGACCTTCTGCGAGGTGACGGTCGTCCCGCTCCGCGACGCGGAGGGGCGCCACATCGCCACCATCGCCGTGCACCGGGACATCGGCGAGCGACGCGCGATGCAGGCCCAGTTGCTGGTCGCCAGCCGCCTGGCCTCGGTCGGTACGCTGGCCGCGGGCGTGGCCCACGAGATCAACAACCCGCTGGCCTTCGTCAACGCCAACGTCCTCTACCTGGCCGACGAGCTGGAGCGGTTCCGGAGTGCGCTGGGCCCGGCGACCGACGAGGTGTTGCAGCTGGTCACCGAGACCCGTCAGGGCGTCGAGCGCATCGGCCTCATCGTCCGCGACCTCAAGGCCTTCAGCCGGGTCGACTCGGAGGACGTGTCGGCCCTGGTGGACGTGCGGAAGGTGCTCGCCTTCGCCGAGAAGATGGCCGGCAAGGAGATGCGGCAGCGGGCGCGCGTGCTCCGGGACATCCAGCAGGTGCCGACGGTGAAGGCGAACGAGTCGCGGCTGGGGCAGGTGTTCCTCAACCTCCTCCTCAACGCCGCGCAGGCCATCCCCGACGGCGCCGCCGCCGAGCACGAGATCCGCATCCGCACCCGGACCGACGGCCTGGGCCGGGCGGTGGTCGAGGTCTCCGACACCGGCCGGGGCATCCCGGAGGACCTCCGCGCCCGGGTCTTCGACCCCTTCTTCACCACCCGGCCCGTGGGCGAGGGCACGGGGCTGGGGCTGTCCATCTGTCTCGGCATCGTGCGTTCGCTGGGAGGGGAGATCCTCCTCGAGTCCGAGGTCGGCAAGGGCAGCACCTTCCGCGTGGCGCTCCCCGCCCACCAGCCCGAGCGGGCCGCCCAGGTCTTCGCCGCGCCGGAGCTGCCTCCACCCCAGCGAGTGAAGCTGCTGGTGGTGGACGACGAGCCATACATCTGCACCGCCATCCAGCGCCTGCTCCGACGCGAGCACCGGGTCACCGCGCTCACCACCGTGCGCGAGGCCCTGGCGCTCCTCGAGACCGGCGAGCGCTTCGACGTCATCCTCTCGGATCTGATGATGCCCGAGCAGAACGGGGAGGACTTCTACAAGGAGCTCAACCGGGTCGCGCCGGACCAGGCGCAGCGAATGATCTTCATGACCGGCGGGGCCTTCACCCCCCGCAGCGAGGAGTTCCTCCGCAGCTCGCCGGTGCCCCAGGTGGCGAAGCCCATCAGCCTGGAGATGCTCCAGGGGGCCATCCGGCAGGTCGTCGAGGCCACCTCCGGGAGCTGAGGGTCGTTCGTCCATCCGGAGCGCCATCGAGGCCGTTCGCCGCACCCGTGCCGGCTCAGGCTTCCGCCTGCCCTAGGGTCGCGCAGCCATGACCCATCGCCTTGCTCTGCTCCTCGCCGTTCCCCTGGCCTCGCTGGCCGGGCCGAAGGATGCCGCGCCCGCAAACGACCAGACCTTCGCCTCGCTGGAACGCGCCTGGTCGACTGCCTACCACCAGCACGATCTTCCGAAGATCGAGCGGCTGCTGGCCGCCGAGTTCGTCGGGATCGACGGACGAGGAGTGATGTCCACCCGCGCCGAGGAGCTCGAGGACGCGAGGGCCCCGGCGCCAGGGGCTCCCTCACCGGCGATGGAGATCCTGGAGGAGGAGATCAGCGACGTGCGGGCGCGAGTCTACGGAGAGATCGCGGTCGCCACCGCCCTGAACACGGCCAAGATCCGCACCCGGGAGGGCCAGAGCACCGTCCGCTACCGGCGCAGCACCGTGTGGGTCCAGCGCGACGGGCGCTGGCAGTGTGTGCACTTCCACGCCAGCCGGATCCTCTGAGGAGGTTGCAGACGCGGGAGGGCGCACGCTATGAGCACGCCGCGCCGCGGCAGCGCCCGGCCAGCCCTCCATGATTTCCCGAGAGAACATCCGGAACGTGGCCATCGTGGCCCACGTCGACCACGGCAAGACCACGCTGGTCGACCACATGCTGCGCCAGGCAGGCGTGTTCCGCTCCAACGAGACCCTCACCGACCGGGTCATGGACTCGAACGACCTGGAGCGCGAGAAGGGCATCACCATCCTCGCCAAGAACACCGCGGTGCAGTACCGCGGGCACCAGATCAACATCATCGACACCCCGGGCCACGCCGACTTCGGGGGCGAGGTCGAGCGCGGGCTCCGGCTGGTGGACGGTGTGCTCCTGCTGGTCGACGCCGCCGAGGGTCCGCTGCCCCAGACCCGGTTCGTGCTCTCCAAGGCGCTGGCGATGGGGCTCAAGACGGTGCTGGTGATCAACAAGATCGACCGGCAGGACGCGCGGCCCCGCGAGGTGCTGGATCAGGTGTACTCGCTGTACATCGACCTCGGGGCGGACGAGTCGCAGATCGACTTCCCGGTGCTCTACGCGGTGGCCCGCCAGGGGCAGGCCTCGACCTCGCTCGCCCAGCCCGGGACGGACCTGCGGCCGCTGTTCGAGTCGATCCTCTCCCACATCCAGCCTCCCCCGGCGCCCGCCGAGGGGGAGGACCGCTTGAAGCTCCTGGTCGCCAACCTGGACTACGACGACTACGTGGGCCGTCTGGTCATCGGGCGGGTGCACTCGGGCCGCATCACCTCGGGGTCTACGCTGGCGGTGTTGCGCGAGGGCAACAAGATCGAGCCGGGCAAGGTGCTGAAGCTCTACGGCTTCTCCGGCCTCAAGCGGGTGGAGATCGAGGACGCGGGGCCGGGCGAGCTGGTCAGCGTCGCCGGCATCGAGGGCGTGAGCATCGGGGACACCCTGGCCGACCCGGAGTCTCCGGTCGCCCTGCCCCGCATCAAGGTGGACGAGCCCACCATGATGATGGTCTTCCGGGTCAACGACGGCCCGCTCGCCGGACGCGAGGGAAAGTACGTCACCTCCCGGAACCTCCGGGAGCGGCTGTACCGCGAGGCCTACCGGAACGTCTCGATCCGGGTGGAGGACACCGAGACCCCGGATGCCTTCCGGGTCGTGGGACGCGGCGAGCTCCAGCTGGCTGTGATCATCGAGACCATGCGCCGCGAGGGCTACGAGCTGACCGCGAGCAACCCCGAGCCCCTGACCCACGAGGTGGACGGGGTGGTCCACGAGCCGATGGAGCTGATGGTCTGCGACGTCCCCGAGGCGTCGGTGGGCGCGGTGACCGAGCGGCTCGGCCCCCGGAAGGGCCGCATGACCGACATGAGCGCGCTCGGCAGCGGACGGACCCGGCTCACCTTCCGCATCCCGGCCCGCGGCCTTGTGGGGTTCCGCAGCGAGTTCCTCACCATCACCCGCGGCGAGGGGATCATGTCCTCGCAGTTCGATGGCTACGAGCCGTGGTTCGGCTACATCCCCAAGCGGAGCAACGGGGCCATCGTCTCCGACCGGCAGGGCGACACCGTTCCCTACGCGCTGTTCTCCATCCAGGATCGGGGCTCGCTCTTCGTCGGCCCCGGCGTCCAGGTCTACGAGGGGATGATCATCGGCGAGAACGCCCACCCCTCGGACCTCAACGTCAACGCCTGCCGGGAGAAGAAGCTGACCAACATCCGCGCCGCCGGCCGCGACGAGAACGTCATCCTCACCCCGCCGCGGGAGATGTCTCTGGAGCGCGCGCTGGAGTGGATCGCCCCCGACGAGCTGGTGGAGGTCACGCCCAAGTCGGTGCGGATGCGCAAGCGGGTACTGGCGACCGGCGAGCGCTACAAGGCCGACCGGGACCGGAAGCGCGACCAGCTCGCCGCCAGCGAGTGAGCTGAGCCAGCGCCCGGCTCCCCGTCACCCCCAGGGGCGGGCCAGGAAGCGCCCCACCCCGGGAGTCCCTACCCTGCTCCATGGAGCGAGACATCACCGAAGGGATGGCGGTCCTCGACTCGACCGGGCGCAACGTCGGCAGGGTGGAGGCTCCGACCGGCGGGTACTTCTTCCTCACCCACGACACGAAGATCCCGGTGGTGCGAGAGCGGATCGTCGTGGACGTGGAGGCCTCCGTGGAGTCGGTGGACGACGACGGAGTGCACCTCCGCCACGATCGCGAGGAGCTGCTCGCGCAGCAGTCGCGCCCTCGTGACGCCAAGAGCTCGCGCCAGGTCGCGCCCGGCGAGGACGTCTCGTCCGTGCACCGCGGCGACGAGGACCGGCGCCCGCTCGACGCCGACGACCTGCGCGACCATCCGTAGCAAGCCCCGGGTGCGGCCCTACTCCGCCCCGGCGGGCTTGAAGATCCACGGGAAGTTCACCTTGACGATGCCGTTGCCGGCCGGCTCGGGGAACTTCCACCGGCGAATCTTTGCCAGCATGCACTTCTCGGTCTCGGCGCTGTTGAGCGTGGTCTCCGAGACCTGACCGTCCACCACCGTCCCGGTGCCGTCGATGGTGAAGAGCACCGTCACCTTGCCCGCGAGCGATGGGTTCCGGTTCAGCTGGACCTCGTAGCAGTACTTGATCTCGCTCTGGTGCTCCTGGATGACGCGGGCGATCACCTCCCGCGCGAGACCCCCCACCACGGTGGTCTGGCCAGGGACGACCCGGACCAGCTCCTTCGTCTTCCCCCCGAGGTCCACCCGGCCGTAGCCGCCCGAGCCCTGTCCCATCCCCACCGTGCCCGCGCCGCCGATGCCGAGACCTTCTCCGCCGCCACCGAGCCCCATCCCCCGGTTGCCCATGCCTCCGGCGCCCTTCTGCGATCCCGACGTCGACGTTCCGACGCGGAGGCCGCCGATGGCCTGGTTCATCCCGGTGCCCGCGCTGCCTGGGCCGAGCACGTCGGAGATGGCCTGCCCCTTGAGCGCGCCCAGCAGGCCGCTGCGGAACGCGCGGGTTCGGTTGGCCTCGCGGGCCGTCGGATCCACCGCGGGGCTCCCCTTCTTCGAGGCCTCGGCCTCCTTCTGGGTCGCCTCGGTCTTCCCCACCTTCCCCGGATCCTCGGGCGCGGCCTTGCCCTCCTCCGCGCCTGCGTCCTCCTTCTTCTCGCCGACCTTGGGCTTCGGCGGAGGAGGCGGCGGCTTGCGAACCAGGGAGATCCAGTGCTGGCTCTCGGCCAGGGAGTCCCACGAGCCCGGCTTCACCGGCGGCGCGCTCTGGATGGCGGTGATGAGCACGCCGAGCAGCGCCGCGCTCCCCAGCAGCATGGTGGTGAAGCGAAGGGTCTCCCAGCCTCCGGGCAGCAGGCCCGCTCGCCGCGCGGGGCGGACCCAGCGGAGGAGCAGCGAAAGGCGGCCGAACCGCACCCGCACCGACTCGCGCAGCCGGGGCAGCAGCACCTCCGAGCCGGCCGCGCCGAGCTTGAGGCGCCCCTCGTCGCGGATCTCGGAGATGGCCACCGGATGCGCGCCGTCGAAGACCGTCCACTCCGCGCCCTCGGGCACGGTCACGTGCAGCTGGCGGTTCTCCACCCGGGCGAGCGCGAAGGACTTCCCCAGCCCGTGGTGGAACACCTGGAAGGTGGATGCCTCCTCGTCCTCACCGATGGTGAGCGGCCGGGAGTCGGAGAGGTGCTCGACCCCGAGGAGCTGATCTCCCCAGACCAGCGCCGCCTGGAGCACGCGGTGCTTCTCGGTGGGGGCCAGGGCCGCGGGCAGCGGGCCGAGCAGCAGCTTCCAGGCGCTCGCCTCGGCGCGCGGAACCGCCGCGTGCCGGACCGGGAGCATGCGGGGCGCCGGCACCGGATCCATCGCCAGCGCGGTGGCGCCGCGCATCCGAGGCGCGGGGCCAGAGGGCATCGAGCCGCGGGGCACGAAGGGCTCGTGCCTCGGCACGGACTGGGGGCCGCCCATGGCCGGGGCGAGCGCCGGCGCAGGGCCGAAGTAGACGGTGAGGCGCGAGCGCCCCAGACGGATGACGTCCTCGTGCCGGAGCACGCGCGGAGCCTGCAGCGGGGTGTCGCCCACCTGGGTGCCCGCGTCGCTGGCCAGATCGATGACCAGCACCGTGTCGTGGTGCCGCTTGAGCAGCAGATGCAGGCTGGAGACCGCCGGGTCGTGGACGTGGAGCCCCGCCGCCGGCCCCGAGCCGACGACGAGCATCTCCTCGGAGAGCGCGACGTCGCGGGCGGCTCCGTCCGGCGTCGTGAGCCGGAGCGTGACCGGGGAGCGAACGCTCATCGCTGCAACCCGTCGGTGGAAGCGCGCAGCTCGCGCTCGAAGCCGGTCCGGAGCCTGACCAGGCTCTCGAAGCGACTGCGATTGCGGTCGAGGATGTAGTTCCCCTCGGGCCGGACGATGTTGCCCTCCACCGTCTGGTCCGCGAAGTCGACGCGCGTCTCCTTGCGAACCACGGTGCGGTCCGCCTCGCGAACCACCCGGTCCTGGGCGTGCGCGGTCGTGGCCGCCACGCCGAGCAGGGCTCCCAGCCACCATCGCCGCATCGCCGCCTCCACCCTCCGACCCCCCAGTCGTTTCCGGACCCCGGCTGTAAGAATCACCGGCTTCCTCCCGCGCCAGCCCCTTGTTCCCTGGGACTGCCGCCCGTGCCCTTGGACGAAGCAGGTTCCGGGCCAGCCGACGGAGCGGCCGGCGCCCGCGCCATCGAGTCGAGCATCGACAGCCGACCGTCGATCCGCCGACGCTCCGCGGCGGGCGTGTCGGGAAGCGCACGGCAGCGGCGGAGCAGCGTTCCGGCCTCCGTCGCGGACTTCCGGTCCTGCGCCAGCGCCCATCCCGCTCCGCAGATGGCGTCGGAGCGCTGAGGAGCGCGGGCGAGCACCTCGCGGTACGCGGCGGCAGCCGCGGTCGCCTTGTCCGGGTCCTCCGCCGCCTGCGCCGCGAGCGCCTCGGCCAGGCGCAGCCGCGACTCCAGCGCCCACGGCTCGAGCTCGGTCGCGCGCCGGTACGCGCGCTCGGCGCCGCCGTAGTCGCGCCATCCGAGCGCCAGCGCGCCGAGGTTGGCCCAGGCATCCGCCGAGCCGGGGTCGAGCGCCGCGGCGCGGTCGAACTCCGCCCGGGCGCGGCCCACCTCGCCGAGGCGATAGGCCACCAGGCCGAGCGTCACGTGCGTGGACGCCCGGGCCTCGTCGAGCCGGAGCGCCGACGTCGCCAGGAGCTCCGCCTCGCGGTGCTGCCCGCGCGCGGTGGAGACCAGCGCCAGCGCCTCGTAGGCGCCGGGGTCCCGGCGGAGGCTCAGCGCGTGGCGCGCCGCCTTCTCGGCGTCCTCCATGTTTCCGGCGAGCCGCTCGGTCATCGACAGCTGCACCCAGAGCCCGGGCTCCGAGGCTAGCGCCGGCCGGCGCGAGGCCGCCTCGAGGAGCTGCGCCGCCCGCTCGGCGCGCCCCGTGTTCCGCTCGAGCCGGGCCAGGTTGACCAGCGACGGGAGGTGGTCGGGGTCCAGACGGAGCGCCGCCTCGTACGCCGAGCGGGCGCGGTCCGCCCCGCCCAGCCGCTCCTCGGTCAGAGCGAGATCGAACTGGGCATCGGCGTCGTCGGGGTCCCGGCGGAGCGCGGCCCGGAAGGCGTCCGAGGCCTGCTGCCAGCGTCCGGCCCTGAATGCCTCCACGCCCTCGGCGAGCGGTCCCTCGGCGCGGGGCGCGCGGTGACCGACCGTCGGCGCCGCGTGCGCATCGGCTTGGCCGTTCGCGGCCTTCTCGCCCGTGGATGCCTTGGCCGTGGTCGCGGAAGAAGTGCCCGTCCCGTCCGCGGGGGCGACGGCGGTCACCGCCGTCGACGCCGGCCCGGGCGCCGCGGCACGGGACCCGGCACAGCCGGCGAGGATGGCGCCCCCGACGAGCGCCGCGAGGAGGACGCGGCTCATCGCTCTGCCCCCTTGCCGAGCGCCACCGGGGCCGAGCCGTCCGGCGCGGCGAGCGGCGCCCCCGGATCCGGCGTCCGGAGCGCCACCCGCGTCTTGGGCGGGTAGGTCCCCGGCTGCAGCGCGTTCACGTCGTCCTGCGCCCGCAGCGTCCAGTCGGTGTAGATGCCGAGCTCGTAGGCCTTCGCCAGCCCCTTCTGCAGCGTGTCCAGCGCGCGCTGCTCGAGCGGCGCCGCGAGCTGCTCCAGCTCGTCGCGGTACTGCAAGCGGTCCTCCTCCGAGAGCTCCTTCGGGGTCGGGGCCTGGCGGATCTTCGTCGCGAAGTCCGAGTACGCCTCGCCGATGCGAGTCAGGGCGGCGATGCCGCTCCGGCCGTCACCGGTCGAGATGACCCCGACGTAGGCCTGCTCGATCGTCTTGAGCGAGGTCCGCTTCCTCGCGAGGTCGGCCTGGACGGTGCTCGCCCGGGCGAAGTCGATGCGCCGGTACTGGTCGAAGAGCGGCTCGGCATCGTCGAAGATCAGCTGGGCGTAGGTCGACACGACCGCCGGGTCCTTCCGGGCCTCGGGGCCGAGCCCCGCCCAGAGCTGGCGCACGCGCTGCTGCACCGCCTTCACCCGCGAGCCCTGCTTCGCCTTCCGCCACGCCTGCAGCTGCAGGCCGAGCGCCTCGAAGCGGCGCGGAGCGGCCGACTGCGGAGCGAGCGTCTCCGCCTTCTCGTAGGCCTGCGCCGCCGCCGGCAGCCGCCCGGCGTCCTCCTGGAGGCGACCCAGCGCCAGCGCCACCTCCGAGGCATCCTTCCGGTCCGGGAAGCGGCGGAGGTACGCCTGGTATGCAGCGACGGCGCGCTCGGTCTTCCCCAGCGCAGCCCAGTAGAGGCCGGCCTCGCCCTGCGCAGGAGCGACCCAGCCGGAAGCCTCCTCCAGCAGCGCGGGCTCGATGCGCGGGCCGTCCTTTCCGGCGCGGGCGCGATCGTAGGCGGCGACGAAGGCCTCGCTGGCCTCGGCCGCCTGCCGGAAGTCGCCCAGCTGGGCCGAGAGATCGGCCAGCCCGTGGGCCAGCTTCAGCCTCAGCGGCGTGTCCGGGTAGCGGGTGAGCGCGCGGTGCCCCACCTCCACCGCCCGCTGCAGCTGTCCCTGCTGCTCGAGCAGCGCCATGGCGTAGGTCAGCGCCTGCGGCGCATGGTCCGAGCGCGGATAGTCGTCCGCGAAGCGGAGGAACTCCTCGGCGGCGCGGGTGTCCTGGTGCTGCTGCTTGTGCACCACCTCGCTCACCCAGGCGTAGCGACTGGCCTCGGCGACCTTCGTCACCCGCTTGGCGAAGTCCGTCCCCGGACGGGCCAGCGCGCCGTTCTTGGCGTACTCCTGCGCCTTCGCGTTGAGCGCCAGCCAGTCCCCCTTCTTCTCCAGGACGTTCAGGGTCAGGTCCGCCGCCTGGCGGGCGCGGTCGGAGTCGGGCGCGAGCGCGACGAGCTTGCCGAAGCGCTCCAGCGCCGCCGGGGTCTGCCCGCGCTCGAAGAAGACCACCGCCGCCTGGTAGCGGATGTCGAGCGCGTCCTTGGCGTCGGGGAACCGGTCCGCGTAGCGGTCGCACGCGGCGACCAGCCGCTGCTCGGCCTCGCTGAGGGGCGTCGCGCTCGCCGCCGCCGTCAGCGCGCGGTTCCGCAGCCCGCCCTTCTGCTTCTCGTCCGCGCGCGAAGGCCCGGCCTGGCCATGACCGTGCTCGGCGTCCACCAGCCGGTCCCAGGCCAGCACCGCGTCGTACGCGGCGGTGGCCCGGTAGCGCTCGTCGCTCACCTCGCGCGCCGTGGGCCGGTCGGGGACCTTGAAGTCCACCACCCGCTCGTACTGCTCGGCGGCCGCGCGCCAGTCGCCCATCCCCCAGGCGGTCTCCGCGGCGTAGAAGCTCATGTTGAAGGCGTGGTCCGAGGTCCACTCCGGGTCGGCGTCGCGGGCGAAGGCCGAGAGGTAGGCGCGGTACACGTCCGCGGCCAGCCGGTAGGTCCGGGGCGAGCCGGTGCGCTGGGCCTCCTGGTGGTAGCCGGTCACCAGCGTGCGGATCGTCTCCTCGGCGGCCTCGAACCCCGCCCGGAGGGACTGGGGCGCGCCGGCGTTGGCGGTCCACCAGCGGGTGCCGGGGTGGACCATCTCGGCGAGACGCTGGGCCTCGATGCGGACGCGGTCCCGGTCGTGGAGCCCGTCGTGAACGCGCACCACCGCCTGCTGCCAGGTGGCAGCCTCGGGCGCGAGCGGCTCGGCCTGCAGCGCGGCCTTGTAGACCCGCAGGGCGCCGTTCAGCTCTCCCGCATCGGTCAGCGCATTGGCCAGCCGGGTGACGAGCTTCCGGCGCTCGGGGCCCTGGGTGGTGCGCTGGAAGTAGGCGAGACCGTCGTCGGGGCGATCGAGCCGCACGTAGACGCGGGTCAGATCGACCAGCGCCTCGGTCCGGAGATCGAGGAGGGTCTTGCTCCCGCCCGCGCTCCCGTCCACCACCCGGGCCAGCTTCTCCCGGGCGCCCTCGAAGTCGCCGAGGTTGAAGTCGCACCAGGCCAGCTTGTACGTCGCGTAGCTCCGCACCCGGGCCGAGCCGATGCGCGAGGCGTGCTGGTAGGCGTCCTGGGCGGTCGCGAGGTTGCCCTTGTCGAACGCGTGGTTGCCCAGCTCGAGCCAGGCGTCCGGTGCGTACTTCGACGAGGGGAAGTCGCGGATCAGCGTGCGGTACTGCGGCACCGCCTCGTCGCCGCGCCCCACGTCCTCGAGGTCGTAGGCGAGCGAGAAGAGCACCTCGTCACGGCGCTCGTACTTCGGGAAGTTCTTGAGGAGGCGTGCGTAGGAGTCCATCGCCCGGCCGCGGACCGCGTCGCTCGGCCGGTGGTCCGCCTTCCCCGAGTCCCCCGCGGCCTCGGTCTCACCTCGCCGGAGGGCCTTGCTCTTCTCCCAGTAGGCCTCGCCGAGCTGAAAGAGCAGATCCGGCTTGCGGGGGGAGTCGTCGGGGAAGCGCCGCACCAGCGTCTCCAGCTGGTTGATGACCTCCTCGCGCTTCGCCTCGGTGAGCTGCTCGCGCTGCGCGTCCGAGAGGTCGAGCCGGAAGACCGCCGGACCCGTCCGCTCGGGCGCCGGCGCAGGGCCCGCCTCCGCGCGCGCGGAGGCGCCCCAGCTCACCGCCCAGACCCACAGCCCCACCGTTGCTGCCCGCCACGCCACCGCCGTCACCCTCTCCTCCGTCCCACCCTGGCCCGTGACCCGGGTCTCGCGGACCCACACGCGCAACAAGCTAGGCCCGCACCCTCCACCCGAGAAGGCCGCTTGCCAGGCGGGAAACGTGAGTCAGCGGACGCTCGGCGTGGCCTTCTGGGCGGGGCAACCGTCTTTCAGCGTCGCTCGCTGGTAGCCGATCTCGTCCGACCACCATTCTCCATCCACGCGCCACCGCTCGTCGGCCGGACCACCGGTGGGGAGCGGCGGCAGTGCACGCGAGGCGAGGAGCTTTCGCTGGTCCACGTCCGCGTCGAGCAGCTCCTTCTCGCCCTTGGTCATCTCGAAGCGGAGGACGTCCGCCTGCTCCAGGAGATCGCGCAGCGACGCCGAGGCGTCCGCCAGGCGCGCGTGGATGGCCTGCGCCGTCGCCTGCTCGGCGTCGACCTTGACCCGATCTGCCTGCTCCAGGGCGACGCTCGTTCCGGTCACCGAGGCGAGCCGTCCCCGCTCCGCCTCCAGGGTCCGCAACAGCTGCAGGCCCGCGGCGATGCGCGGCTCCTTCAGGAGCGACTCTCCGAGCCCCTCGCCGAGCGAGGCTCGCTGCGCCGGATCCACCACCAGCGCCACCTCCTCCGCCGAGGAGGCACGGCGGTCCACGAGCTCGCGCAGCCGCTCCGAGAGCGGACGGTAGGTGCCGGTGAAACCGTCGAGCACGCCGCGTGTCTCGGGGTAGAGGCAGGCGTGGAACAGGACCGTCGCCTCGAGGATTCGCGCCTCGGGGAGGAAGCTGGCCTGGAGCTGGGGGGCCCGCGTGGCGTGCACGGTCCCGAGGGCGCCGCCGTCGTCTCCCGCGCGGAAGCGTGGGTAGCCGCGCTCGAAGAGCGACTCCGGCCAGACCCGGCTGTCTCGCGGGACGCGGTCGTACGCCGCGGCCGAGGCGGCGTCCTGCCGCTGGCCATAGAGGAGCCGGGCGATGCCGAGCTGTGCGAGGGCGCGGGTCTCCGCTCCCTCGCGATCGCCTCCGCCGTACCCGAGGACCGCCTGGAACTCGTCGAGCGCCGCCTGCATGCGGGGGCCGCCGGGCCGGCGCGGGTCGGACAGCACGATGCCGAGCGCGTACCGCGCGCGCGGAGCGAGCGGGGAGCCGGCCGGGATGCGCCGGAGCAACGACTCGGCCTCCTCGAGCGCGCCGGTGCGCTGGGCCTCGAGCCCGCGGAGGAGGAGCGCCCGCTCCTGGCGCTCGGGCGAGGCGGGGGGCAGGTCCGGATGGGCGGCGAGGAAGGCGGGGACGAGGAGCTGCTCGTCGAGCCGTTCCTGCGCGGCCAGCAGCGCCTCGAGGGCCGGACCCTGCGCGGCGCCCGGGCTCGCGGCCGCGGTGCGCAGGGGGCCGAGCGAGACCGCGTCCAGCTTTGCGGCCTGCAGGGCCTGCCCGAGGGCGAGCGCGTCGGAGGGGCTCGCATCGGGCGCACCCGCGACGGCGAGCAGCTCCGGCGGGGGCCCGCCGCGGGCGCAGGCCAGCGCGCCGAGGGCAACCGCGAGGAAGGCGAGCCGCCTCACAGCTCCACCCCGAAGCCCAGGTAGACCCCCACCACGTGCAGGGTGTCGCTGCCTCCTTCGTTCACCTTCGCCCGCGCCAGGCTCACGTCGTTGCTCCGGTCGTAGCCGCCGCCGGTCGAGCCCTGGAACGCGCCCACGTTGCACTGGCCGCTCACTCCGGCGCCGGTGATGCCGCCGGCGAGGCGCTGCTCGTCGAGCGTCTGGAGATCGGACGAGTTGCACCCGTTGATCTTGCTGACGCTGCCCCAGTGGATGAGGTCCTGGACCTCGAGCCGCACCGTCCACCGGTCGCCGAGCTGCACCCGGAAGCCGGCGCCGCCGGTGGCGACCATCCGCAGGCCGGTGCTCCCGTACGTCGAGGGGCCGACGGCGTCGGCGGTCTTGAGCTCGATCTCCGTACCGCCCACCCCCGCGCCGGCGAAGAGCACGAACCCGTAGCGAACGATGCCCCCGAAGGCGGTGAACTTCCCCCGGATGGGCGACCACTCCGGCGCAGCGACCGCGCCCCACTGCAGCATCACCGAGCTCGCGGCGGCCGCGTCCTGGCGCACGCGGCTCAGCAGCTCGCTGGAGAAGCGGGAGCGCTGCGCGTGCCACACCCAGAAGGGCTGCAGGCGCAGCCCGAGCCACTCGGTGGCGTGGAAGGTGTAGGTGAAGCTGGTGAGCCAGTGGGTGGTGAAGGTGGACCCGACCTGGGGCACGAAGGGCTGCAGCGTCAGCTCGTGCCGGAGGGCGTCGGGGAACGGCTTCGGCTCCAGCACCCGGAACTGCACGTTGGGGCTGCCGGCGAGCGGATCGACCGGCGGGGTGGGCTCGGCACTGGCGCCGAGCGCGGTGACGACGACGAGGGCTCCGAGGACGGTCATGGACGATGGCCTCAGAAGATGAAGGCGTACCCGAGCTGGACGAGCATGGTGTTGGTGAACCCCGGGCTGGGCGCGCGCTGGCCGGTGACGTTTCCCGCCTCGGCCGCCGCGCGGTCCACGCCGAGGAGGTAGTCGTCCTTCCAGACGAGGCTGCGGAGCTCGAGCAGCACCGCGCCGTGGAGGCCGGTGAAGAGGCGGAACCCGAGCGCGACCGAGGCGACCGGCGCGACCCGGTTCTCGCTGAACCAGTCGCCGCAGGTCCCCTCCTCGCGGGAGGTGACGTTCCGGCAGATGGCGAGCGAGGTGCGGTCCAGCCACGCCGCCCCCCCGCCCAGCCAGAGGTACGCCTGGAAGCGGATGGGGAGCTCCGCGCCGAGGTTGAACTTGCCGTACACCGGCGCGAGCCGCACGCCGGCGAGGACCATGGCCTTCAGCTGCCAGAGGTCGGACAGGTCGTCGACCGTCCCCACCGGCGGGGTCTGGAGGAGGTGCTGGCCGATCCGGTCCGCGAGCGCGGTGTGACCGGACAGCGCACCGGTGACCGAGGCGTCGACGCCCAGCCACTCGCTGAAGTCCCAGCCGGCGCGGAGCTCGAGCGTTCCGGTCCGGGTCAGGGTGTCGAAGACGCTGATGCCCACCGTCGCGGCGAGCGAGAACCGGCCACCGACCGGGTACAGCCTGGGCTGGACCGGGGGCTCGGGGCTGGCGAGCGCACGGGCGGGGGCCAGGATGGCCGCCAGCCCGGCAAGGGCAAGCACTCGGATGAAGGACACGTGGCCCGCCAAGCTGACCCGTGACCTCGCTGCTGCCAACGGGCGGTCAGCAGGCCCTGCGCCGGAACGCCCGATGGTCGTCATTGGACGGCCGGGCAATGCCCGCGTCCAGACGTTCACTCCGAGCGGTTACTTCTTGGCGTGCTGGGCGCGGAGCGCGACCTTCACCGAGGGCCGCACGAAGACGATGCCGTCGCTGTGGCCCGGGACGGCGCCCTTGACCAGGAGGAGGTTCTTCTCCGCATCGACGTCCACCACCGTCAGGTTCTGGGTGGTGACCTGCTCCACGCCGTAGTGCCCCGGCATCTTCTTGTTGGGGTACACGCGGCCTGGCGTCTTGCGCTGTCCAATGGCGCCGGGGTGCCGGCGGTACTCGTGGGTGCCGTGCGTCTGGCCGAAGCCGGCGAAGTTCCAGCGCTTCATCACGCCCTGGAAGCCGCGGCCCTTGGTGATGCCGGTGACGTCGACCAGCTGGCCCTTCTCGAAGGACTGGACGCCCACCGCATCGCCCACGTTCATGGCGGCGACCTCGTCGGCGGTCAGGCGGAACTCCTTCAGGAGCCGCCGGGGCTCCACGCCGGCCTTCTTGAATGCACCCTTGTCGGCGGAGGTCAGGCGCTTCTCCTTGGCCTTGCCGAACCCGAGCGTCACCGCCGAGTAGCGGTCCCGCTCCGGGGTGCGCTTGCCGACGACGGTGCAGGTGGACGCGTCGATGACCGTGACCGGCACGAGGTTCCCGTCCTCGTCGAACACCTGGGTCATCCCGATTTTCTTGCCGATCAAGCCCTTCAAGACGCGTCTCCTCGCTTCGGAAGCGGGCCTACATAACAGCTTGCCGGGGGGCGTCAAGGCGGGAGGAACGCCCGGAGGGCCTCGTCCAGCCTGGCGGCACTGTCGGTGGGAAGCGCCGCTCCCTGGAGCCACGCCTCGGGCCTCCCGGAGCGGTCGAGCCGGACGAGCGCGGGGAGGGAGTGCGCCTGGCGCCCCAGGACGGGGCCGGGGGGAAGCGCGTCCACGTCCACCTCGATGAGCCACCAGCCGGCGAGGACCGCGCGATTGCTCTCGCGGGCGAACGCGGCGTCCAGGGCACGGCAGGGCTCGCACCACGGCGCTCCGAGCTCGACGAGGAGCCGCGCTCCCGAGCGCGACGCCTCCTCCGCGAGCGTGCGCAGCTCCGGGCCGAGCCGATGCGGATCGACGCTCACCCGGCGGATGAGGGCCGGGCGGGGCGCGACGGCCTGCTGCCCGCCGGGAGCTCCGGGCGGGAGCTCCTCGACCAGCGGCGGTGGGCCGGCGTCGCCCTGGCGCGAGGGGCCGGCTGCCGCGAGCGCGAGGGCGACGATGAGCAGATGCATCGGCGACCCGGGACATACACGGGATGCCTGCCGTGCGCCGACCCGGGGACGTCAGCGCCGCGGCGGCTCGACTCGCGCACCGGGCGCGGCCGCCCACTGGCCACGCGTCCTCGGCAGGTGGCGTCCTGCCTTCGCGAGCGCGATCGCGAAGTGCAGCAGGGCCAGGGCGAGAAGCAGGTGCACCCACTGCCCCACGGTTCCGCCGGCCACGTAGCCCAGCGCCCAGAGGATCAGGAGGATGCAGCCGTTGGTCCAGAGCACGGCCGGCATCCTGGGGCGGCAGGCCCCGCCGGACCAGTGCGGAGGGTCGCCGGACGTACCTCCGCGGCCCCGAACTGTCCGTCAGTCGATGCCGCGCTGCCCGGACGGAGTGGAGGCCGACGCGGTCCGTCACCACGTTGGGCCCCATGCCGACGAAGCGGGCGGTCATCGTCCTGGAATTCAACGAGCTGAGCCCGGACCTCATGCAGCGCTTCATCGACGCCGGACACCTCCCCGCCTTTCGCCGGCTGCGGGACGAGGCGGAGGTGTGGAGCACCGACGCGGGTGAGCGTCCTCCGTTTCTCGAGCCGTGGATCCAGTGGATCACCGTGCACTCGGGGGAGCGCTACGCCGAGCACGGCGTGTTCAACCTCGACGAGGGCCACCGCGCCCCCGCGCCGCGCATCTGGGACCTGCTCTCGGCCGCAGGGCTCGACAGCTGGATCTGCGGGAGCATGAACGTGGCGGCGGCGCCCGGGTTCCGGGGCTGGCTCCTTCCCGATCCCTGGACCACCCAGGTGCCGCCGCGGCCCGCTGCGCTCCTCCCCTACTTCGACTTCGTCCGGCGGCACGTGCTCGAGTACACCAACGAGCAGGTCCCGGTGACGAACGCCGACCGCGTTCGCTTCGTGGCCTTCATGGCGCGACACGGGCTCTCCGCCGCGACCGCGTGGGCCATCGTGCGGCAGCTCGCGGGCGAGCGGCTCGATCCGAGCTCCCGCTGGCGGCGCGCGGTGCTGCTGGATCGGCTCCAGTTCGACCTCTTTCGCTGGCACTGGCGCCGCGCCCGGCCGGCGTTCTCCACCTTCTTCCTCAACAGCACGGCGCACTTCCAGCACTTCTACTGGCGCAACCTCGAGCCGGAGCGATTCGCGGTCCGGCCGGACGCCGACGAGCAGCGCGCCCACGCCGACGCGGTGCTCTTCGGCTACCGGCAGATGGATCGCCTCGTGGCCGAGACGCTCGCGATGGCGGGCAACGACGCGACCGTCGTGCTCTGCACCGCGCTCTCGCAGCAGCCCTGCCTCACCTACGAGGAGAGCGGCGGCAAGGTCATCTATCGTCCCCGCGACTTCGAGCGGCTCCTCGCCTTCGCCGGCGTCACGGCCCCGCACCGGGTGGCGCCGGTGATGGCGGAGGAGTTCCACGTGTATCTCGAGAGCGACGCCGCGGCGGCGGAGGTCGAGCGGCAGCTCGGCGCGATGCGGGTCGGAGATCGCCCGGCGCTGGTGGTCCGGCGCGACGGCAGGGGGCTCTTCTGCGGCTGCAAGATCCACGCAGCGGTCGGCGAGGACGCCACCGTGTCGGGCCCCGGCGGCGCGCAGCCGTTCCTCGCGCTCTTCTATCAGGTGGAGGGCGTCAAGAGCGGGATGCACCACCCCGAGGGAATGCTGTGGGTCCGCGCTCCCGGACGAGCGCACGCCGTTCACGAGAGGGCCCTTCCCCTCCCCGAGACCTTCCCGTTGCTGCTCGGGCTCCTCGGCGTCCGCGCTCCGGAGGCGCGCCGGTCGCCGGTCCCCGCCGCTGCGCCACTTCCGGAAATTTCGACCGGCCCACGGGCGGACGTCGTCGCGCAGACGGTCTGAGGCCGCGGATCGTCCAACCGGCGGCTGGCACGGAGGCTGCTAAGGGGCGACGCCACATTCAGAGCGGGGGCAAGGGCGGCGAGATGGCGACGGGACGACTGTGGGTGGTGGCGCTGAGCGTCGGGCTGGTGAGCAGCGCCGGAGCGGACCCTGCCGAGCCGCCCACCCGGGCCATCGAGCACCGGGATCCAGGCGACGTCGAGAAGCTCCAGGATCTCCTCTCGAAGCGCGAGGCAGAGCTGGCCACCATGCGCGACCGGCTCCGCGTGCTGGAGGACGAGGAGCGCTGGTACGCCGAGGCCGACGTGCTGGGAATCCCCGACGTGCTCCGCCGCTCCGCGCTGACCGAGCGCTCGCAGCGCCGAGTCGCCATCGCCATCGTGCGCGAGGCCGAGGCCAACGGCGTGGACCCCCTCCTGGTGGTGGCGGTCATCCGGACCGAGAGCGCGTTCAACGCCTACGCCGTCTCCGGCGTGGGGGCGATGGGCCTGATGCAGATGATGCCCACCACCGGGAGCTTCCTCGCGACGCAGCGAGGGACCACCATCCGTCACCGCCAGACGCTCTTCGACGCCGAGCTGAACATCGAGCTCGGCACGGCGTACCTCGCCTCGCTGCTCCGGGAGTTCGGCACCGTCGAGGCAGCGCTGCTCGCCTACAACGGGGGCCCTGCCTATGCGCGGCGCCTGCTCCGGAACGCCCAGGCGCGGAAGCGGTTCGCCGCGGGTTACCCGCGCGACGTCACCGAGGAATGGCGGCGTCTCCGGCTGCGCCAGGCCGAGATGGAAGCCCGTCGCACCCAGCCACCTGCGGAGCGGACGCTGGCCGCGGAGGCGACGCTGTCCACTGCACAGTGAGTCCATCCGACACGCGACGTTGCCGCGCGTTTCTGTCGCGTCCGTAACGCGGCGCCCCGGTCGCGACACCCCTGGCCGACGGGGGGAGCGCATGCTCCCCCGCCCTCGAAGGGGACCCGCATGGACGGCCTCGACATCCGGCTGGAGGAGAGCGAGCACCGCCTGGTGCTGCGGCTGACCGGGACGCTCGACGGCCGGACCGCCGACGCTGTCAGCCAGGCGGTCCGCGAGCTGCCGCCGCTCCCGCTCACCGTGGACTTCTCCCAGGTGCGCACCTTCGTCGACCTCTCGGTCGATGCACTCACCCGGGCGCTCCGGGACCGACCCGTGTCGCTCACGGGGCTCGGGAGACACCAGGCCCGGATGTTCCGGTACTTCGGGCTCCTGACCGACGAGCTGGAGCAGCCAGCGGAGGCGTGAACGAACGGGCACCGGCTAGACTGCCGCCACCCCCACGTGACCGCCCCCGCACTCCCTCGCTCCCCCCTCGCTGCCTCCGCCGCGCACGCCCTGCTCTCGCGGGCCAGCGACGCCCTGGGCCGCGTCGTCCGCGGCAAGCGCTCCGCCGTCGAGCTCGCGCTGACCACCCTCGTCGCCGGAGGGCACCTGCTCGTCGAGGACGCGCCCGGCGTGGGGAAGACCACGCTGGCCGAGGGACTGGCGCGGGTGTGCGGGCTGCGCCTGGCGCGCATCCAGTTCACCGCGGACCTCATGCCCGCCGACGTCACCGGGGTGCAGGTCTTCTCCCCGGCGAGCGGTGAGTTCCAGTTCCGGCCCGGGCCGCTGTTCCACGAGCTCGTGCTCGCCGACGAGCTGAACCGCGCGCCGCCCCGTACCCAGTCCGCGCTGCTGGAGGCGATGGCCCACGCGCACGTCACGGTCGACGGCACGACGCATCTCCTTCCCCGGCCGTTCACCGTGGTCGCGACCCAGAACCCGCTCGACCTCGCCGGGACGTATCCGCTCCCCGACGCACAGCTGGACCGGTTCCTCGTTCGGCTCACGCTCGGGCACCCCTCGCCAGAGGTGGAGGCGGAGCTGGTCATCACCCGTGGCCTCGGGGAGCCGGTCTCCTCGCTCTCCGCGGTGCTGGACCCCGAGCAGGTGCGCTCGCTCCAGGCCCGCGCGGCGACCATCCACGTCGCACCCGAGGTGGCGACCTACGTCGTGGCGCTGGCCCAGGCCACCCGGCAGCACCCGGGGCTGGAGCGGGGAGCTTCGACCCGTGCCGTGCTCTCGCTCACCGCCGCCGCACGGGCGCGTGCGCTGTGGGAAGCGCGCGACTTCGTCATCCCGCGAGACGTGGCGGACCTGTTCGTGCCCACGCTCGCTCACCGGGTGGTCCCTCGCGGCGCGATGCAGGGCCTGGCGGCCCGCGAGGAGGCCAGCGCGCTGCTCGAGTCGGTGCTGGCCGGTGTGCCGGCGCCGCGATGAGCCCGCGCCGCGAGCGGCTGCTGCGCGCCTGGCGGCGGCTGTGGAAACCGCCGCGGCGCCTGCGGACGACACCGGCGGGGCGGACCTACCTCGTGCTCTGCTTCGGAGTGGGGCTCGGCGCGCTCAACACCGGGAACAACCTCCTCTACCTGGTGCTCGGGCTCCAGCTGTCGATCATCGTGGCCTCGGGCATCCTCTCCGAGCGCTGCGTGCGCCGGGTGGAGGTGCGGAGGCTGCTCCCGGCGGCACCGCGGGCACGGAGCCCCTTCCACCTCGCCTGGGGGCTGCGCCTCGCGCGGGGCCAGTCCTTCGCCCTGTCGGTGGCCGAGGTGCATCCGGTGCTCGGCGTGGCGGTGGGGCGACTGGCGTGGCTGCCCGCCGGTGAGGAGCTGGTGGTGCGCGCGGTGGCGACCGCGCCTCGTCGCGGCCCGGTGCACCTGAGCGCCATCCGCCTCGCGACCACCTTCCCCTTCGGGCTGTTCGTGAAGATCCGCGACGTCGAGGTCCCCGGAGATCTCCTGGTGCTCCCGGGGCGGGTACTGCCCCCTCCCGAGCCGCCCGCGCCGAGCAGCGGACTCGGGCTCGAGCAGCGCTCGCTCCGCGGGCTGGACGGGGGCGGAGATCTCGCCCAGCTCCGCGAGCTCCGAGAGGGCGAGGACGCCCGCCGCATCCACTGGCGGAAGAGCGCGCAGCTGGGAATCCTCCTCCGGGTGGAGCGCGACGCGCAGCCGCAGCCCCGCATCGTGCTGCAGCTGGACGACCGGGCTCCGGCCGAGGCGCTCGACGGGAGGTGCGAGGAGCTCGCCGCGCGCGCCGAGCTGCTCCTCGCCCGCGGTGCGGAGGTCGGCCTGGAGTGCACCGGTGGGCTCTCGGTGAAGCCGGGCACCGGGGCATTCCACTCTCACGCCATCCTCCAGGCGCTCGCCCGGGCCGGACAGACGGAGGAAGCCGGATGAGCACCGAGCGGCTCCGCCTCGTGCTCCGCGACCTGGCCGCGGCCGCCGCCTTCGCGGCGATGGCCATCTCCGGGCAGGTGCCGGCGTGGACGATCGCCCTCTTCTTCCTGGCGCTGGTGGTGGCGCTCACCGGACGCCGGCCGCTGGCGGATGGGCGGCTGAGCGCGGTGGCGCTCCTCCTGGCGGTGATCCTGCTCTACGCCGCGGTGATGGTGGAGCAGCTCGACCTGGTGGTCGCGGCGTGCATCACCGCCTCTCTGCTCACCGCGCAGCGGATGCTCTCCCGGCCCACCCCGCGGACCACCGACCAGGTGCAGCTCGCCTCGCTCCTGATGATCGCCGGCGGCGCGGTGCTCAGCGCCGATCTCCTCTTCGCCCTCTGCCTCTTCGGCTACACCGCGCTCGCCGTCCTCTCGCAGGGGCTGTCGGTGGTGGCCGCGAGCGGCCCGGGACCGTTCCCCTCGACGAGCCGGGTGTTCCGTCCGCTCGCCGGCGGGCTCGCCCTCGCGATGGCCGGAGCGCTGCTGTTCTTCGTCCTCTTCCCGCGCCTGTCCTGGAACGTGGCCGCCCGCCGGGGCGGAGCATCGCTGGGCGGAGGGACGACGGGCTTCGCCGACGGTCTTCGTCTCGGCGGGTCGGGGGTCCTCAAGTCCAACCCCCGGGTGGTGTTCCGGGCGCGCATCGATCCGGACCCGGGCACCGACGCCCTGGACGCCTACTGGGTGGGACGCCGCTACGACACGTTCGACGGCGTGCAGTGGTCCACCCGGGGGCGCCCGAGCCCTCCGGTGCGGCAGGTGACGCTGGGCCCGGTCGAGGCGGATCTGGTGCGTCAGGAGATCGACCTGCTCCCGGCGTACGGCAGCCGAACGCTCGTCGCGCTCGACGCTCCGGTGTTCCTGGGCGACGCCGAGTCCCACCAGGCCACTTTCACCGTCCGGACGGAGCTCATCCCCTCGGGTGACCGTGAGGTGCGCCTGCTCGGGCCCTCGGAGCACGTCACCTACCGCGCGCTCAGCGCCACGGACCGGGCCGGGCCGGCCCCCATCGACGCAGCGGAGAAGGCCCGGCGGCTGCAGCTGCCGAAGTACATCGACCCGCGCATCCTGGCGCTGGCGGGTACGCTGAGCGAGGGCGCGGTGGGAGATCGCGCCATCGCCCGGCAGCTCGAGCGCGCGCTGCAGACCGGCTACGGCTACACGCTCGAGCTCCCCGGCCGGGTCAAGGACCCGCTGGCGGACTTCCTCTTCGATCGCCGGCAAGGGCACTGTGAGGACTTCGCCACCGCGCTGGCGGTGCTCCTGCGAGCGAAGCAGATCCCCGCCCGGGTGGTGGTGGGCTTTCATGGCGGCGAGCGGGCGGCGGGCGAGTACCTGGTGCGCGCTGGCGACGCGCACGCCTGGGTCGAGGCGGGCGTGGACGGGCACGTGCTCCGGCTGGACGCGACACCGCCCCAGCACCGCTCTGCGGCCGAGACGGGTCTCACCGGGTGGTTCCTGGCCCGCTGGGAGGCGCTGCAGATCCGCTGGCTCGATCGGGTGGTGGAGTACTCGCTCTCGGACCAGAACCGGCTGGCGCAGCGCTTCCGCGGGGGCACCGCGACGCCGGATCGCCCCGCGAGCCGGAAGGCAGGCAGGGGTGCCGGCGTGGCGCTGGGCGTGCTCGGCGTCGCGCTGCTGATCGCCGCGCTCCTGGGACGCCGCGCCGCAGCGGGTGACGCGACCGTGCTCGGTCGGAGCCTCCAGCGACTCCTGCGGCGACGGGGCCGGCTCGGCCCGGGCGGCTGGCTGGACGGGGCGCCGGTGGACGAGGTCGAGCTGCTGCCGGTGCGCGAGGGGATCGCTCGCTACCGCGAGGCGCGCTTCGGTCGCCGTCCCCTCGGACCGGGCGAGGCCCGGCGACTGGTGCGGCGGGCCAGGCAGGCGCTCCGGGGGGTGCCCTCCACTTCCCCAACGACGCCCGAGCGCCCAGCCTCACGGGCGTGACCACACCTCCCGAACGCCCCCTTCCCCCGACGCCGCCCACCGACGTTCCCACCGTGCCCGCACCGGAGATCCGGCCGTACACGGGGACCGAGGACCGTCCCGGACAGAGCACGCCCGAGGTCCGTCCCGAACGTCCGCGCCCCGAGGAGGTGCCGGCCCCGCCACGGATGCCCCCGCCTCCGGGGCGGGAGATCGAGCCGCCGCGTTCGGCAGGCTGACCTTTCTACAGGGCCCGAAGGCCAACCGCCCGACCGACGTCGTGATTCCGGTGGGTTCGGGGCACTCCTGGGTGGCACCCACCTTGCTCATTCACCCGGCGTCGTCGCAACCCCGAACGCATTGGAGACGTCCGAAATGCAGCTTGCCTCCGAGCATTCCTCCACGCCTGGGTCGCTGTCGCTCTACCTCACGGAGATCAACCGCTACTCGCTCCTCAAGGTCGAGGAGGAGCAGAAGCTGGCCCGTCGCTTCCAGAAGGGAGACCTGCAGGCTGGACACCGGCTCGTGACCGCGAACCTCCGCTTCGTGGTGAAGGTCGCCTACGAGTACCGCTCCTACGGCATCCGGATGTCCGACCTGATCCAGGAAGGAAACATCGGGCTCATGAAGGCGGTCCAGAAGTTCGATCCCGACAAGGGCATTCGCCTCATCTCGTACGCGGTCTGGTGGATCCGCGCGTACATCCAGAACTACATCCTGAAGTCGTGGTCGCTGGTGAAGCTCGGGACCACCCAGGCACAGCGGAAGCTGTTCTTCAGCCTGGCCAGGACCCGTCGCGAGCTCGAGAAGTACAACGCCGGCGACGGCGCCATCCCGGTCGAGGACATTGCCCGGCGGCTCCGGGTGAAGCCCACCGAGGTCCGCGAGATGGAGCAGCGGATGGGCGGGCGAGATCTGTCGCTCGACGCGCCGATGGGCGAGGACGGCAGCAGCACCCACGTCGACTTCGTGGCCTCGCCGGCCGCGGGGCAGGACGAGGAGGTGGCGGACAAGGAGGAGGCGGGGATGATCAACGCCCGCGTCCGCACCGCCCTGACCCGGCTCGATCCCCGGGAGCGCTTCATCATCGAGCAGCGGGTGATGAACGAGCGGCCGATGACCCTCAAGGAGCTGGGCGAGCACTTCGGCTTCAGCCGCGAGCGCGCCCGCCAGCTGGAGATCCGCGCCAAGGACAAGCTCAAGGGCGAGCTGGCGGCGCTGATGGCCGAGGTGGAACCGGAGCTCGCGGCCTAGCACGGCCTCTCGGTCACGGCCGGGCGACGAAGTGGGAGTCGTTCGACCAGGTGAGAAATCGTGAGTCAGCCGGTCGTGCTTCACGGCCGGCGAACTCGTCGATGCCGCGCGGATACGGCCCCAAGGCGGTCACGTACCAGACGTAGTGCCCTCCCTGCTGGAGACCCCAGTGCTGGGGGAGCTCGGGCACCCGAGCGTGGGTGGATCCGCTGACGAGGATGTACGACCGGGCGCCGGTGGTCTCGGCTCCGACCCGCACCTGGTAAACGGCATCCGGCAAGGCAGTCCAGCCGAGCTCCGCGGTGGCGTCGAGCGTTTCCCCGTCGACGGGATGAACGGGCAGTGCCGGAAACGGCAGCTCCAGCGTCAGGTCCGAGCGACCCGGGAGTACCCCGGCCTGCTTCACCTGGGTGAAGCGGTACACGCTGCGGTCGTAGTCGATGACCTCGAGCGCCCGCGCCGTGACGAGGCAGGTGGCTCCGATCCCCGCCGGGACGGGGACGCTGAACGTCGCGTCGGGCATCGTGTCGCCGCTGTCGCCGCCGAGGAGGAAGGAGGCGCCATCGTCGAAGGTGAGATCGAAGGTCCGCCCGAAGAGAATGAATCCTGACGGTGCGAGGACCGTCCCGGAGATCGTCGTGACCTCGGGAGGCACGAGGCCGAAGTCGATGTTGCCGACGGAGCCGCCCGACTGGACAGTCACACCGGTCCTCGTCGCGTACCCGAGATAGCCCGTCACCAGGTCACCGTCCGCCATCCACTGGAGTGCGTGCAGGGTCCCGGTGATGGTCGACGGGCCGTTCCAGTAGAAGGGGAAGGCGTAAGGGGTCTGGGCGATGAAGTCGCCACCGACCACTCCGGGTGAGGCCCAGGCGAGGCCCATCTGGGTCCACCGCTGTTGCAGGGGCACCCCTCCGTCGATGCTGCCGGTCAGCTCGGCGCTCCTGGACTCGCCGGGGTCACCGAATCGATCTGTCAGATTGGTCAACTGCGGGTCCATCCGGGTGAGCTGCGTGTAGATCGTCGCGACTCCCGTCGAATCGTCCAAGAGCGCGACGTCGTAGGGCGGTGTCACCTCGGGCACGGCGAACGTGCCTTCGGCGTCCGTCGCCGTGAGGGAATGTCCCACGACGAGGAGGGACAGCGCGGCGATGGGGTAGCCCGACCTGTCCACCACCCGTCCGTGGAGAATCCCGGGTCCAGAAGGCGGCCGTGGAGTCGCGGGCGCGACCGGCCCGCGCCCCACCGAGGGTCGGGAGGGGCTCGATTCGTCCGACGTCGTCGGCCCGGGCCGGGCCTTCACCGACCCGTCGGAGGCCTGGCCGCAGCCGACGAGGAAGATCGCGGAGATCACCACGACGGCCAGGTACCGCGATCCACGTCGCCGCATGCGCTGGTCCCCCGGGACGCAACCGAGGGGTAAGCACGACCCTGACAACGGCGCCTGGAGATCCGGCGGTCTGTCGGCCCAACCACCCACTGGATGACAGGGAGCGATCCGGAGGATACAACGATCGCCCTCCCCCCCGGATGACCGACCCTTCCCCCGCCCGAGCGCCGGTCTCCCCCGACGTGCCGCTCGCCCCGATGCCGCGGGAGCTCACGGTCCGCGGGCTCGTCCTGGGCAGCGTGCTCGGGGTGCTGTTCGCCGCGAGCTCGGTGTACCTCTCGGTGAAGGTGGGGCTGACCGTCTCCGCTTCCATCCCCGTGGCGGTCCTGTCCATCGCGCTGTTCCGCGTCCTCGGGCGCTCGAGCGTCCTCGAGAACTGCATGGTGCAGACCACGGGGTCCGCGGGCGAGTCGCTGGCCTTCGGCATCGCCACCGCGCTGCCGGCGCTGCTCTTCATGGGCTACGACCTCGACCTGGTCCATTCGCTCCTGGTGGCGCTGCTGGGCGGGGTGCTGGGCGTGCTGATGATGATCCCGCTCCGCCACGGGCTGGTGGTGGAGGAGTCCGCGACGCTCACCTTCCCCGAGGGGACGGCGTGCGCCGAGGTGCTCGAGGCGGGCGAGCTCGGGGGGACCACCGCGCGGCTGGTGGTCGGGGGGTTTCTCATCGGCGCGGTCTACAAGGTCGCGTACGCCGGCTTCCGGCTGTGGCGGGAGATCGTCGGGGGGCTGCTGGGCTGGGTGCAGCGGCTCCCGGACGGGAGCGTCGTCCGGCACGGGTTCCCCGGCGCGTCGGTCGCGATGGAGATCAGCCCCGAGCTGCTGGGCGTGGGCTACATCATCGGTCCGCGCGTCGCCGGCATCACCTTCGCCGGAGGCGTGCTCAGCTTCCTCGTGCTCATCCCGATGATCCGCTTCTTCGGCGACGGGGTCGGAACGCCCCTGCTGTCGCCCGAGGGCACGCTCATCCGCGACATGGGCCCCGACGAGATCCACCGGGCCTACGTGCTCTACATCGGTGCCGGTGCGGTGGCGGCCGGCGGGCTGATCAGCCTGGTCCGCTCGATGCCCAGCATCGTGGAGGCCTTCCGCCGGAGCGTCCGGACCTTCCTCGCCAGCCGCCGGGGCGTGGTGGTGGACGTCCCCCGGACGGAGCGGGACCTGCCGATCAGCGTCGTGGTGGGCGGCTCGGTGCTGCTGGTGGTGCTCATCTGGCTGTCGCCGCCGCTCCACGTGAATCTCGTGTCGGCCCTGCTGATCGTCGTGGCCGGCTTCTTCTTCGTGACGGTCAGCTCGCGGATCACCGGCGAGATCGGCAGCTCCTCCAACCCCATCTCGGGGATGACGGTGGCCACGCTGCTGCTGACCTGCCTCGTGTATCTGGTCCTGGGCTGGACCTCTCCCGAGGACCGGTTCGCGGCCCTGACCACCGCCGCCATCGTGGGAATCGCGGCGAGCAACGGCGGCACCACCGCCCAGGACCTCAAGACCGCGCAGATCGTCGGCGCCACGCCGAGCAAGCAGCAGATCGCGATCTTCATCGGAGTCGTCACCTCGGCGATCTTCATCGGTCCGGTGCTGGCGGCGGTGAACCGCGGCGAGACCGCCACCATCCCCGAGAGTCACCCCGGGGTGCGGGTCACGCACCCCTCCGGCGAGCAGGTGGTGCAGCGCGAGTTCCCCTTCCGCCCTCGGCCCGGCGCCTTCTCGGCCTCGACCCTCGGGGGAGAGGAGCTCGCGCAGCAGCTCTGGGGCCGCGGGCTGGAGGTCCGGCTCGACGCGGCCGGCGCCCCGGTGGCCATCCGGACCTTCCGGGACGACGTGACGAGCGGCAGCCTCGCGTCGGAGGGGATCCGGACGCGCGGAGGAGAGAGTGGCGAGGCGTCCATCGCGCGCACCTCGGTGGGCGAACTGGGCGCGATCGGGGAGCCCGCGGAGCGCCGGCTGGAGGTGGGCTACGTCCGGAACGATGCGGCCGTCCCCACCGGCAAGTACCTGAGCGATGCCGCGGGAAACATCGAGTACGTGGTGGATCCGGGCATCGGCGGGCGGGTGGCCGAGGTGCACGGCGTGAAGCTGACCCGGTTCGAGGCGCCGAAGGCCCGGCTGTTCTCGCTGATCATCGACGGCATCCTGACCAGGAAGCTTCCCTGGGATCTGGTGCTGCTCGGGGTGGCGCTGGCGCTGATGCTGGAGATGTCGGGGGTGTCGGCGCTGCCGTTCGCGGTGGGGGTGTACCTGCCCATGTCCACCACCGCCCCGCTGTTCGTCGGTGGAGTGGTCCGGTGGTGGGTCGATCGTCGCAAGGCCGCCGCCGAGTCGGATGCGGGCCCCGGGACGCTGCTCGCCTCGGGGTACATCGCCGGGGGCTCTCTCGCAGGGGTGGTCATCAACCTGCTCCACATCCCAGCGGGTGGCGCGTGGATCGACGCGCTGGACGTTCCGGCGCACCTGGCCGGCAGACCTGGGTGGCTCGCCCGGGTGGTGGAGGCGGTCGGGGATTCACCGCGGGCGGACCCGGTGGCGTCCATCGGGCTGGGGCTGGTGCTCTTCTGCCTGCTGGCCGTGCACCTGGGCCGGGTGGCGCTCCGGACCCGGGAGGCGAACGGCCCACATCCGGTCTAGAATCGGCCTGCGTTGACTGCCGCAACCGACGCCGCGCCCGCCCCCGATCCGCTATCCGACCCGGAGAACCGGCAGCGGCTGGATCTGGCGAAGGCGTTCGCGTTCCAGCTGCTGAAGGGCATCAAGCAGATCGGCATGTACCGGCACAACGAGTCCCGGTACACCGACTACCTGTCCAAGGCCCACGAGGCGATCCGGCAGTACACCGACCGCTTCGGGCCGCTGATCTTCAAGGTGGAGCAGCAGAACTTCCTGCTCTTCGAGCAGCCGCTGTTCTCCGAGGACACCACTCTCCCCTTCAAGTTCTGGCGTGACGGGATCCGCCAGTTCATCTTCCGCCCCGGGTTGCGCGCCGACGAGCTCCTGAGCTTCACGCTGGTCGCGCTGAGCGACGTGGAGAAGCAGGGCGAGGACACGGTGGCCCAGCTGTGGCGCTCGCCCCTGGATAACCTGGAGTACGTCGTTGTGGAGGGCTTCAAGGTCGACGGCTTCTCCGACGAGGAGGTGCAGATCGCGGTCGACAAGATCGTCGAGTACCTCTACTCCCGTCTGCGGAGCCACTCCGACGACTTCCTCCGCTTCGCCCGGGTGAGCGCCGAGGATCTGGAGCTGAAGCTGGAGGGCGTGGAGCAGGTCCGGGGCGCGATCATCTCGGGGGTGACCGCGACCGACGAGCTCAAGGCCCGACTGCAGAAGGAGATCACCGAGGAGGAGAAGAGCAGACTCTTCCCCAAGCTGGTCTCGTCCATCTTCCAGGTGGCCGAGGCGGGCGTGGACGACCCGGACCTCCTCGAGGACATGTTCCTCCAGCTCCTGGACGCGCTCCTCCTCCAGGAGGACTTCGCGATCATCAATCAGATCGTCCTGAAGCTCCGGGCGATGGAGGACCGGCCGGGGATGGGCGGCATCCGCCGACTGAAGGCCACCTTCGTGGAGAAGATGGGCGACGAGCAGCGCCTCGTCCGGGTGGCTGACGTGCTGCGATCGGCCCGCCCGGCGATGCTGGCGGACGTCGGGCGTTACCTCACCTCGCTGCAGCCGACGACGCTGCCCGTCCTCCTGGACGTCCTGGAGACGCTGGACGCGCCTGAGCACCGGCTGATCCTCTGCGATGCCATCGCCGAGTTCTGCAAGGTGGACTCCTCGGCGGTCATCCAGCGGCTGTCGTCGGAGCGGCCGATGACGGTGCGGGACATGGTGTACGTGCTCGAGCGGGCGCAGCATCCGGACCGGATGCAGTTCTTCGGCCGGGTCCTGAAGCACCGGAACCTCGCGGTGCGGCTCGACGTGATGGGGACCATCGCCCGCGGGCGGAGCGTGGAGTCACGCCGGCTGATCGCCGAGGCCCTCAAGGACGAGAACGCGCAGGTGCGGGTGCAGGCGGCGCGTCTGCTGCCGGAGTACGACCGGGAGCAGGCGTACCAGGAGCTCGTGGCGGTGGTGAGGCGCAAGGACTTCAAGAAGCGCAGCGCCGAGGAGCAAGCGGCGTTCTACACCGCGGTGGGGAGCACCGGCCTGCCCACCGCGATCTCGCTGATGACCCAGCTCCTCGCGGAGAAGGCCCAGCTGTGGAACCGGGCCCGGGTGCTGGAGGAGAAGCTGCTCGCGGTGCACGGGCTGGCGGGAGTGCAGTCGATCCAATCCTACAAGGCGCTGCAGGCGGTGGTGGAGGACCGGAGCCAGCCCTCCGAGGTGCTGGTGGCCGCGCGGCGGGCGCTCGCGGAGACCCGTCGCAAGCTGTTCGGGGACGCCGCGCCCCCGGAGGCGGGTGGCTGATGCCGGACAACCTCAGGATCAGCGGCACCAGCGACGAGAGCATCCTCGAGTTCGGTCGAGACCACTCGGAGAAGCTGCAGCAGCTGTCGCGCTCGGTGCTCTCCACCCTCTACATGCTGGTGCGCTCGGCGAAGATGTACGACCCGGACAACGCGGTATTCGAGCGCCCGCTGATGTCCCTCCAGGACACGCTCAACCTCATCATCTCCCGCGAGGGTCGCTTCGACCTGGTGGGCATCAAGAGCTCGTTCTACGTCAACAACATGCTGGTGAAGGCCGAGCTCAACGCGGTGGAGAACATCCGCTACCTGCTCGAGGAGATGCGCGCGAAGGACGTGGGCGGCTTCACTCTCGTGAAGCCGGCGCAGATCTCCGAGCTCAAGAACTTCGTCTGGATCTTCGCCAAGGACACGACGGAGATGCCCGAGGACGACGGGCTCAGCAGCCGAAAGCTGCTGGCGATCAAGCTCGCCCGGTGGAGCAAGCTCAAGGAGAAGCTCGAGAAGGAGAAGCTCGACGACGAGGAGAAGGTCGACCGGAAGAAGTACGCGATCACCGTCTACGCGCGCGCCGTGTTCTTCATCTCCAAGTACCTGGACTCGGTGCGGAAGGGCACGCCGATGGTGGCGGCGCGCGCGCTGCGCATCGTCCAGGACCTGGTCGACATCTGCTACGACGCGAAGGTGCACTTCCTGGGCATGACCACCATGCGCCAGGAGTCCGAGTACCTGGTGTTCCACCAGGTGAACACCTGCCTGCTGTCAGTCGTGTTCGGGGTGGAGCTCGGGCTGACCAAGGCGCAGCTCCGCGACCTGGGGTTCATCGCGCTCTTCCACGACGCGGGGATGGCGACCATCCCCGACGAGCTCGCAGGGAAACGCGGCGGGCTGACGCCCGAGGAGCGGACGCTGGTCGCCAAGGCGCCGCTGATCTCGGTGCGGAACGTGCTGATGGAGAAGGGGTTCACCCGGACCACGCTCCACCGGGTGGTCGCGACGCTGGAATACAAGAGCGACTTCGGAACCGCGGTGCGAGACGCCCGGGGCAACATCCAGATGATCATCCCCAAGTCGTCGCTGGGGCTCTACGCGAAGATCATTGCGATCACGGCCGGCTTCGACGCGCTGACCAGCAAACGGCCGTTCCGGGACGCCTACGGGCCCGAGGTGGCGATGATGCTCATGTGGAGCGAGCTCAGGCACAAGTTCGACCCGGAGCTGGTGAAGGTGTTCATGCGCGTACTGGCGATCCCGCCGGTGAAGGTGCTGTCGAGGCGGCAGCAGGGCGCGCTGTCGGTGACGGGCCTGTAGACGCCGAGGGGGCGCTCCGGAGCGCCGCGCCTGACGCCTTCAGGGGCGAGCCAGCGATTCGATCGCCGCGCGAAGGTCCGCGGGGATCGGCGCTTCTGCCCGGATGGGCTTGCCGGTCCGCGGATGTGCGAACGCGAGGCGCCAGGCATGCAGCGCCTGACGCCCGAGCAGCTGCTGCACCGCCTTCACCCTCGCATCGCCCTTCCGCGTCCCGCCGTAGAGCGCGTCGCCGAGCAGCGGATGTCCCAGCTCGGAGAGGTGAACGCGGATCTGATGAGTGCGGCCGGTCTCGAGGCCGACCTCGAGCAGCGCGGCGCCATGCAGGCGCGTGCGCACGCGCCAGGTGGTCACCGCTGGCTTGCCAGCCTTCGCTCGGCCCGTGAAGCGCTTTCGGTCGCGCGGGTGGCGGCCGTGAAGCGTCTCGAGCTTTCCGGTGTCCGCCGGCTGACCGTGCACGAGCGCGAGGTACGTCTTCTCCACGCTTCGTGCCTGGAACGCGCGCTGGAGCGCCTGGAGCGCGGCGTCGTTCTTGGCGACGACGAGGCAGCCCGAGGTCTCCTTGTCCAGGCGGTGCACGATGCCCGGCCGGAGCACGCCCCCCACGCCGGACAGGCCGGAGACGTGGTGGAGCAGCGCGTTCACGAGCGTGCCGCGCGCATGTCCGGCGGCGGGGTGGACGACGAGCCCCGCGGGCTTGTCGAGGACGAGGAGATCGCGATCCTGGTGCAGGAGGGTGAGCGGGATGTCCTCGGGCTCCGGCACCGCTGGTTCCGGCGGCGGGATGGTGACGTCCAGCGTTTCGCCGCCCTTCAGTCGAAGCGACGCGCGCCCCTGCTTCCCGTCGACCTGCACCCGTCCTGCCTCGAGGAGCGCCTGGACGCGCGAACGGCTCAGCTCGGGAAGGCTCGAGGCAATGGCACGGTCGAGCCGCTCGCCGCGCAGCGCCGGCCCGACGGTGAACCGGTGCGTCTCCCCGCTCGAGATGTCGCGTCGAGGATCGGTGCTCACGGCGCACGGAGGAGTCTAGTCGCGCCGGGAGGGTCGTCCGTCCCCGATCCCGCGCAGGCTGGCGGCAGGAGAGCTCCGAGGGGACGCCGCAAAGTCAGACGAGGAGTGCGTATCCCTGGGGTTCACCGGGAGTAAGACTTGGGTCCTTTCAACTCCTTGAATCTCGGGTCCGCCGTTTCACTCCTGTTCCTGGTCCACGGAACGCTTGGACGGCACCGAAGGCGAGGCGGGACGCGGGCGGCAGATGAGGCTCCACCGGAACGAAGCGTCTCGCGAACCGGCGCCGAGCCCTCCGGAGCGTCTCGAGTCTCATCGTTTGCCCCGACGGCGTCGTCACCTTCGCGGACGGAATCAACAACCGGGGTCAGGTCGCTGGACGCTGCCAGCTTTCGGCGGCTCCCGGCCCCTTCCATGGCTTCATCGCCAGGCCGGGTGGCTGACGACGTTCACCAGATCTTGGATCGCACGTGCGCCTTCCCGCGCACGATGATGTCCACCACCGCCCGGTCGAAGAAGTTGGTGGTCGTGTAGACCTCCGGGCTCACCCGGCTCCGGTACAGGTCCCGCCCCTCGTCGAGCTCCTCCTTGAGCACGTCGAAGAGATTGTCCTGCTCGACGCCCTTGATGATCTTCTGCTCGTTGTAGAGCGAGATGTCGGAGGCAATCGCCCGGGCGAGCCGCAACGCCTTGGTCCGCTCTTCGTCGGTCATCCGTCAGTCCTCCGGCTCCTCACGACCCCCGCGCATGCGCGCGCTGGGCCGCCAGGAGATAGGTCTTGCTCACCCGCGCCGGATCCAGCCGGAGCTCGCGGGCCAGGTTCACCAGGATGCCACGGAGATACACCGTCGCGGGAAGCTTGTCGTACCTATCCGCCTCCACGTTCTCCAGGTGGATACGCGTGATGCGGGTCCGCTCCGCGACCTGCTGCAGCGACAGCCCGTAGGACTCCCGCACCCGCCGCAGCAGCTCCCCGTTGAACTCGGAGTCGACCGCGATGTCGAGCCGGTGCCTGCTCTCCCGTGGCCGCGCCGGAGACTCCGCGGCCCGCTCGGGGACCACGATGCTCGGTGGCGGAGCGGCCGGCGGCGCGGGAACCGGCGTCACCGGCTCGACCACCGGCGGCTCCGGAGCCGGCTTCATCCGCAGCCCGAGCGAGGGCGGCAGCCCCGTACGCTCGGGCACCACCTCCGCCTCGGACCCGGTCCCCGTCGTCGCGGCGACCGCCTCGCGGTGGCTCTCCGGCTCGACGGCCTCGCGCTCCACGGGCGGCGGCGCCGGCGCGGGCGGTCGGTCGGTCGCGGGCCGGGCCGCGAGCTCCTTCGGGACCGCGGCCGCCCAGTCTCCGCTCAGCAGCGTCTCCGGACGCCCGTTCCGCGCCCCGGCATCCCCTGCCCTCTCCGCGGCCCGCCCGAAGGCGCCCGGTGCCTCGGGGACGTCGAGCGCGAACGTCTGCTGGCGGGGCGACTCCTCCTCGTCCCCGTCGTCGGCGTCGTCCTCGGCCTCGTCCGCCTCGTCCGCCTCGTCCTCGTCGTCGTCGTCGAGGCTCGCCGCGCGGGCGTGCGGCCCCGGCTCCACCGGCGGCAGCGGCGCCTCGTCCTCGTCGTCGTCCTCTGCCCAGAGCGTCGCAGGCCCGAGCCGGCCGATGGACCGGTCGTAGGTGGCCCGGCGTGCCGGATCGAGCAACACCTCCTCCGCCTCGTCCAGCCTCGCCCGGAGCTCACCGAGCTGCTCCTCGTCCACCAGCGCGTAGACCGCGACGGACTCGGTCCCGAACGTCTCCCGGGCTCGTTCCACCGCCGCGCGGAGCTCGTCGATGGAGGAGGACGGATCGACCTCCAGCACGTCGTAGAGCGTCGGCTCCTCGGTCACGGTCATCGGCCAGCGGACCTCGGCCGGTCGAGCGCCACCAGCGCCTCGGCCACCGCGGCGAGATTCGCTGCCGCCGCCGACCCCCCGGCATCCACCAGCAGCGGCCGGCGCTTTCGCACCGTCTGCCAGGCCGAGTCGTCGTAGGCGATCGCCCCCAGGTAATCCATGTCCAGGCCGAAGAACTTCTTCCAGGCCGCCACCACCGCCCGCCCCACGCTGTGGTCCGCAGGAGAGCGGACCTGGTTCACCACCAGCTTCACCCGGAAGTCCCTCAGCGAGCGCTCCAGCTCCTCCGCCGCGTCGGGATTGCTCTCCGCCACCAACCGCACCACCTCGGCAGGCGTCCGCATCGCGCTGCCCTGGCTCCCCAGCGCCGCCTCGGCGAGGTGGGCCACCCCCAGCTCCTGCGCGGTCTGCTGCAGCCGCCGGAACAGCGCCGCCTTCAGGAAGCGGTAGGCGTTCTCGACCGAGGTCGGCTCGGGCAGGAGCACCAGCACCCCGTGGTCGGCGAGGAGGAAGAAGTCGATGGTGTGCAGCGACGTGCCCGCCCCGAGATCGAGCACCACGTAGTCCGCGTCCACCGTCTGCAGCTGCTCCACCAGCCGGGCCCGGGCCTGCGCGCGCGGATTGGCCGCGTCGAGCGCGTCCATCGCGCCTGAGACCAGGCTCAGGTTCTCGATGCCGGTCGGAGCCGCGAGCGAGTCGATGCGCGTGCCCTTCGTCACCACGTCGGACAGCGTTCCCTGCGGCTGGCTGATGCCGAGGCAGGTATGGAGGTTGGCCCCTCCGAGGTCGACGTCGACCAGGGTGACGCGGTGCCCGGCCCGTGCCAGCGCGATGCCGAGGTTGGCCGAAACGAGTGACTTGCCGATGCCGCCCTTGCCCCCACCGACGGCCACGATGCGGCGCGAGCGACGGCCCACGGGCAGCTCGTCCGGGCGTGGCCGGGGCCGGGTCAGCTCCACCACGTTGTTGAGGCCGTAGCGCTTCACGTTCGGCAGCGTCGCCGGGTCGGATTCTAGTGGGGAGTCCGACCTATTCGCCAGGAAGCATCGAGCGCGCGGCCACCACCGCCGCGGCCAGGGCCGCGACATCCGGGTCCTCGATGCACCGGACGTCCAGCACCAGGCGCCCGTCCTCGATGCGGGCCAGCACCGACGGCTCGCCCGTCCGCAGGCGGGTCGCGATCGCCTCGGCCTTCCCCTCCAGCGCACAGGCCCAGGAGCGCGGTCGCGCGAGGGGGAGAGTCCCTCCACCCACCTGTCCCTCCACGTGGATGACCCGTGCCTCGACCCCCGCGTCGGCCAGGCGCTGCCGGAGCACATCCGCGCGCGCCCGGAGCACAGGTTCCGGCGCCAGCGCCATCGCCCGCGCTGGAACCTCGTCTCCCCGTCCGTCCTGGACCATCCGGAGGGTGGCCTCGAGCGCGGCGACGGTGAGCTTGTCCACCCGGAGCGCCCGCGCCAGCGGATGCGCCCGGAGCCGGGAGACCCAGAACGCCCGCCCCACCACGATGCCGGCCTGCGGCCCGCCCAGCAGCTTGTCGCCGGAGAAGGCCACCAGATCGGCCCCCGCCTCGATGTGGCCGCGCATCGTCGGCTCGGCCACCGCGCCCGGCACGTCCAGCGGGGCGAGGAGCCCGCTTCCGGCGTCGACGAAGAGCGGGACGCCCCGGGGCTGGCAAAGCCGCGCCAGCTCCTCGACCGACGCCTCCTCGGTGAAGCCGACCAGCGCGAAGTTCGACCGGTGGACCTTCGCCACCAGCGCGGTGGCCGGCGACAGCGCCCGCTCGTAGTCGGCCCGGCGGGTGCGGTTGGTGGTGCCCACCTCCACCAGCGTGGCATGGGACTGGCGCATCACGTCCGGCACGCGGAACCCGCCGCCGATCTCCACCAGCTCCCCCCGGGACACCACGACCTCCCGGCCCTCGGCAAGCGCGGTCAGGACCAGGAGCGTCGCCGCCGCGCAGTTGTTCACCACGACGGCGTCCTCGGCCCCGGTCAGCTCGCGGAGCGGCTCGAGGAGCGGCGCGAAGCGGGAGCCCCGCTCGCCGGAGTCGAGGTCCAGCTCGAGGTTCGAGTATCCGCGCGCGACCGCCTCCACCCGGGCCAGCGCCTCCGGCGCCAGCGGCGCGCGGCCGAGGTTGGTGTGCAGCACCACCCCGGTGGCATTCAGGACCGGCCGCAGCCCCGGAGTCCCCAGGGCGACCAGCGCCGGGCCCAGCGCGTCCGACGAGAAGCTGGCCGCCTCGCCCTGGAGGATGCGCGTCCGGAGCACCGCCAGCACCCGGCGGATCGCCTCCACCACCCGTGGCCGAGGGTGGATCTGCAGGGCAGCCCGGCCCGCCTCGGACACCAGCACCGCCTCGACCGAGGGCAGCGCCCGCAGCCGTTCCCGGGTCCCCGCGGGGAGCGCCCCGTCGCTCATCGCTCCCGCTCCGCGCGCGGGGCGGCCGGCAGCGTGGTCTTCACGACGCCGGGCAGCGGCCTTCCCCCGAGCAGGCGGTAGGTGTTCCAGCTGCGGAGCACCCGCTTCACGTAGCCGCGGGTCTCGGAGAGGGGGATCTCCTCCACCCACCGGTCCAGCTCCGACTCGGGGCGGGACGAGCGCCAGCGGCTCACCGCCCCCTCTCCGGCGTTGTAGCTGGCGAGCGCGAAGGCGACGTTTCCGTCGAAGCGCTGGAGCAGCCGCGCCAGGTACGCCGAGCCGAGCTGGATGTTGGTGGACGGGTCCTGCAGCTGCTGCGCGGTGGGCGCGCGGATGCGGAGCGCCCTCGCCACCTCCCGCGCGGTGGGGAGCATGAGCTGGGTGAGGCCTACCGCCCCGGCCCAGGAGAGCGCCTTCGGGTCCAGCGCGCTCTCCTCCCGCATCAGTGCCTGGAGCAGCTCCGGCTCCACCGGCGAGCCCTTGGTGTAGCGGACGACCAGCTCCCGGAACGCGTCCGGGTAGGCAATGGCCCACAGGTCTCGCGTGCCCGGCGCGACGGGGCCGCTCAGGTCCCGCCGGAGCGCGAGCCGGGCCACGCCGTGCGCGGACCGCACGTCCCCCGTGCGGGCGAGCGCCTCCACCAGCAGGCGCTGCGTCTCCGGCGGCTGACCGGTGCGCCGAGCCGCGAGCAGCTCCGACGACGCCGCGTCCTCGAAGCCCAGGCGAAGCAGCTCCACCCCGGCGAGGAAGTGCGGGTCCTCGAGGAGAGTGCCGGCGTCGAAGTCCGAGGGCGTCGACGCCGTGGGCAGGGTCGCGAGCTTCTCGGCGACGCGCGCGGCCCGGACCGGGTCGTGCTCCGCCAGCCGCTCGCGGGCCATGAGGCCGTAGTAGGTGCCGGGGTGCTCGAGCGCGAGACCCTCCCAGAGCGCGAGCGCCTCGCCGGTGCGCTTCCCCTGGTCGAGCACCCGCGCGCGCCAGTACCGGGCGCGCTCCACGTCGTAGCTCTCCTCGGCCGATCCGCGCGCCGCCTCCAGCGCCGCGAGCGCGGCGAGCGCGCCGGTCTGGTCGGACGCCCGCTGCCGCAGCCAGAAGGCCTTGAACAGCGCCTCGCCGAGCTGGTCTCCCTCGGGGTACCGCTCGGCGATGCGGTCCAGCCTCGAGAGCGCGCCGGCCGTGTCACCGTCCTGGGACAGGAGATCTGCTGCGACGAACAGCGCATCGTCGGCGAGCGGGTTCTCCGGGAACTCCTTGGCCAGCGCGTCGAAGGTCTTCACCGCCGACGCCGGAGCGACCACCGACTGCGACGTCCCCAGCAGGTACATCGCCCGCACCCGGAGGTCGGGGTCGGTGCAGCTGCGCACCACCGGCTGGAGCACCTCCTGGACCTCGGAGTGGCGCCGCTCCTTGCGCAGCGCTCTTCCCTCCACCAGCCGTGCGCGGCAGGCGAGCGGATCGGGAATCTTCAGCCTGGGAAGCACGGACCGCAGCACGTCCAGCCCCTGGCGGTTCCGGTGCAGCTCCACCAGCGACTCCGCCCGGGCCACGGTGGCGGGCACGGTGAGCGCGGCCTTTCCGAGGCGCCGCTCGGCCTGCGCGGCCAGCGGCGAACGAGGATGGCTGCTCCACAGCGTGAGCAAGGCCTGTCGCTCCGCCTCGCCGTCGCGACGGGCGCGGGCGAGGTCCGCCTGCGTCACGAGCGCCTCGGCCGCCACGTCCCTGCCCCAGAGCGGCGTGGCGCCGCGGGCGAGCGGGTCGAGCGCCTCGGCCGCGGCGCGGAGATCTCCCTGGCGGCGAAGGATGCGGGCCAGACCGAAGCGAGCGTCGGGGTACACGCGCGAGCTGGGCGGCACCGCGCCGAAGAGGCGGGAGGCCGCACCGAGCTCTCCGAGGTCCTCGCGCGCGAGCCCGGCCTGGAGCCGGCACCGGTCTGCGATCGCCGGCAGCTCGGTGGCGAGCGACTCGAGCTCCGTCGCCTGCGCCGGCGCCGGACCCATGCGGAGCCGGGCCAGTGTGCGCAGGTACCGGACCTCCGGCGTGGCCTTCGCCTTCGAGAGCAGCTGGACCGTCCGCTCGTACCGGCCGGCCTCGTACTCGGCCCGGGGAGCAGCCAGCTCACCGGTGAAGACGGGATCCAGCATCCGGAGGCTCACCCGGCGACCGGTCGGGGCGGCGGCGGCCGGCGGAGGCCCGGAGGGAAATGCGGGATTCCAGACCTCGGCGACGTCGTCGGCCACCAGCCCCTGCTCGACGTCCGGGGCGGAGTCGACGGGGGCGGCCGGAGACGTCTCGGGGGCTGCGGTGAGGACGAGGAGGGCGAGCGGGAGGAGCACGGGGAGACGGGCGAGCCCCCGGAGTGTGAAGGGTCCGTCCACCGCGCGCAACCATTGGGGATTAGACTTGTCCCCCGGTTCCGTACCCGATGGACATCCGCACCCAGACCGCGCTGCTCGCCTGCATCGTCGCCACGGCCCTCGGGCTGTCGCTCGTGCTGCGCAGCGGCCGCGCCCGGGTCCTGACCGCGTACGCGATCTTCGCCTTCGCCGCCGGCGCGTTCTACCTGGCGGACTTCCTCCGCAGCGTCTTCCTCTCCGGCGGGCTCACCGGCTGGCCGGTCCGCGTGGCGATCGGGGTGCGACTGCTCGCCGGGGCGGTGGTGCCGTCGGCGGCGCTGGGGTTCTTCCTGGAGTTCCTCGGCGGCCAGAGCCAGGGCCGGAGGACGACGCGGCGGGTGGCCACCTTCTCGGTCTTCCTCGGGCTCGCCGTGGCGGTGACGCCGCTGGCGACCTCGGCCTGGGGCCGCTGGGTGGTCGCGGTGTGGAGCTTCGGGACCATGCTCCTGTCGCTGTCGCTCCTCATGCGCCGCGTGCGGCGGAGCGACTCCAAGACCGAGCGCGCCCGGCTGACCTACCTCGCCATCGGCGCCGCGGCGGCGCTGCTCTTCACCGCCCTGGACGGGCTGGTCACCCTGGGGCTGCCCTTCCCCACCCTCGGCCCGGTGGTGACGACGCTGTACCTCTTCTTCCTGGCCCAGACGCTGCTCCGTCTCCGGCTGATGGACCTCCACGAGCTGCTGGGGAAGGTCGCGAGCCAGACGGTGCTGGCGGTGATGCTGGCGGCGGTGTTCCTCGTCCTCACCGCGTGGGTGAAGGGGAACACCTCGCTCTACCTCTTCAACACCGTCCTCGCCGCGTTCGTCATCGGCATCCTGCTCGAGCCGCTCCGGGCGAAGGTCGAGGCGCAGGTGGTGCACATCTTCTTCCGCGAGCGGAGCGAGCTCCTCCGGTCACTCGGGGCACTTCGCAGCCGCCTGGCCAACCTCATCGACCCCGGGGAGGCCACCGAGGTGATCCTCGACACGCTGGAGGAGACGCGGCGGGTCACCCACGCCTCGGTCTACCTCCTCGCCGAGGACCGCCCGGGCTTCCAGCGGCTCAACTTCCGGGGTCCCGAGCCGGTGCCCTTCCTCGACGCGGCGGCGGCGCGCGGCCTGCTGTCCGCGGCGGCCGGCGGGCAGAAGGCGCTGCTCCTCGAGAACCTCGAGCGGCGGATCATCGAGATGCGGACCCGGACCGCCGGGGAGGGACGCCGGAGCCGGGAGGAGCTGAAGCGCGCGCTGGACACGCGGAACGCGCTCCTCGGCCTGAAGTCGGCGTTCACCGTTCCCCTGGTCGGCGGTGACCGGGTGGTGGGCTTCCTGAACCTCTGGGACGAGCGTGTGCCGGAGGCGTTCGCCTCCGACGAGATCGCCATGGTGCTGGAGGTGGCGGAGCGCCTCGCGACCATCGTCGAGAACAGCAAGCTCTACGAGCGCATGCGCGAGCGGGATCGCCTCGCCGCGCTCGGCGAGATGGCGGCCGGGCTCGCGCACGAGATCCGGAACCCGCTGGGGGCCATCAAGGGTGCGGCGCAGTGCCTCGAGCCGCGCCCCCGGGCCGGCGAGGAGGGCGAGTTCCTGGGCGTCATCGTCGAGGAGGTCAACCGCCTCAACGGGGTGGTGACCCAGTTCCTCGACTACGCGCGACCGCTGAAGCAGAGCTTCGGGAAGGTGGACCTCAACGAGGTCGTCGGGCGCACCATCCGCCTCATCCAGAACGAGATCCCCAGCCGGCTGGCGCTGGTGATGGAGCTGGGCGAGAACCTCCCGGCCGTCGAGGGGGACCCCGAGCAGCTCAAGCAGGTGCTGATCAACCTCGTCCAGAACGGCATCCAGGCGATGGGCACCGCGCCGGGTACCATCCGGGTCCGCACCCGCGGCCCGGACCGCTTCGCCGACCTGCGCTCCTCGGGCGAGTTCGTGGAGATCGACGTCGCCGACGATGGACCGGGCATCCCGCCCGAGCAGCAGCCCAACATCTTCGTGCCCTTCTTCACCACGAAGCAGAAGGGGACGGGCCTCGGGCTCGCCATCTGCCAGCGGCTGGTGAAGAGCCACGGCGGGAGCATCTCGGTGCAGAGCAAGGTGGGCGAGGGCTCGACCTTCGTCGTGCGGCTGCCCGCGCTCGCGACCGCCGGCGCTCCGCGGGCCACCGAGCTCCCCCGGGAGGGAACGCCCACCCCCGGCGAGCTCGGCCTGCGGCAGACGCGGCGTGAGCGGGCGCGCGAACGACGGCGCCGGCGCTCCTCGGTGTAGGGGCCACGCACACCGGCGCATTTCCGCAAAGTTTGCGAGGCAAAGTTTGCGCTGACCTGGGAGCGGGCCCCCGGGTCCGGGCAACCACCCGGGAGCACACCGGAAAATGAGCGCCGCAGGTGGCGTGTGGCTTGCTGTCCTCGCCCCTCGCGATGCGTCACTTCAAGCTCTTCTCCCAGTTCTCGCTGATGTGGGTGCTGGTGTTCGTGATGGCCGCCGGGCCGCTGCCGCTCGGCATCCCACGCGCCCAGGCGGCGGGCCCCGCCATCACCGACCTGCCCGGCCTCGGGAGCTCGTTCTACACGCCCAAGGTCTTCATCATCTTCGACACCAGCAAGTCGATGGGCTACCGGGTGAACGACCCGAACGCCGATCCGACCGCGATCCGCGACGACTGGGATCCCAACAACGCGGCCGGCTCGTGCCAGAACAAGTTCTGCGTGGGAAAGCGCGCGCTCTACCAGGCCCTGCCCCGGTACACGAACCGCATCGAGCTCGGCCTGTCCGGCTACAGCCAGTACTACCAGCTCACCACGCGTCCCTCGACGGTCGGTACCCAGTGCCGGTACGACCGGATCGCCCTCGGATACGCGAGCTGGGGGGCGTTCTTCTTCAACGCTCCACTGCTCGACGATCTCGATGGCTTCGGCCCGACGGGGGGCGTGGCGGGCCTGCCCGGCGCGCCCTTCCCCTTCGTGCCGCCCGGCCTCCCCGCGAGCCACCCCTCCCGGAAGGAGTCGGTCGGGACCGGAGACAGCGGCGACGTCATCACCAAGAACGTCGGTGATGGCCCCGGAGGCGCGGGCACGAGCATCACCGTGGCGCTCTCGCCGAATCAGTTCTCGCCGGCGGGAACCCAGTCGGTGAACGGCGGCACGTTCACCTACGACTGGTACAAGCGGATCGCGAACTTCGGCGGCATCAGCCTGGTGAAGTCCGGCCCCGTCTGCGCCGATCCGATCATCGGCTACAACGCCGGAGCCTGCGCCACGAGCCCTTGCGACCTGACGCTCACGGGTGAGCACACCACCCCGTTCCCGCCGTTCACCTCGGGCACCGACCTCGGCGACCCGTACACGAACGCGACCGCGACCTATTCGCGCTCCGGACCGGTGACTGCGAACTTCACCGACGTCTGCGGGAAGACCAGCCCGTACTCGGGCCCCGGCGCCTCCTGCAACTTCGTCTTCGGCGGCTGCAACATCGCCCAGACTGCCGGGCCCTACAACATCTTCACCGCCGGCATCAGCAACTACTACGACGCCACCTACACGCCTCCTGGCGCGTGGCAGCTGGTCTCCACCACCACCAGCAACGTCGACGTGCTGATCAACACGCTCGGCACCACCTGCCCGGCGGTGGGCACGGTGGTCACCTCCAGCTCCGGCCCGGCGGCGTGGCAGTCGCTCGCGACCGGCGGACCCGGCGCCGGAACCCCGACGGCCGGCACCGGATGCAGCGGAGCTGCTGGCATGAGCTGCACCTGGACGATGTCGCTCGACTGGACCCTCTCGGCCGAGGTGCCGGAGCACTACTGCCGGTTCCAGCGCAACATCTATCAGTGGCGGCCGACCGCGCAGCGCTGCGACTACCAGACCCAGCTCTGGACCTACAACACGGCGCAGGGCACCACCTACTGCGACTACAAGTTCGACCGCGACTACTACAGCACGCCGAAGTACACCTACAGCTTCCTGCCGAACGACGGTGACCTCCTCGGCACCACCGCCTGGACGTACAACGGCAACGACGACCTCAACAATTATCCGACCGCCGTCGGCTACGCCGCTGGCAGCTTCACCAACGGGGACTGCCCCAACCTCGTCCCGAACAGCGCCGCCCACCCGCAGTGCAGCAACGGCGTGGTCTGCAAGCTGACCTGGGCCACCAACACCACCGTCGGCGCCACGAACTACCCGCAGGGCCGCTACACCGGGAGTCCGAACTTCCCGCCTCTGATGACGGGCTCCCCGAACACGGGGAACTACACCCCGCCCTATCCGTCCGCCGAGCCGGTTGCGAGCCTGATGGACCCCCTCTTCCCTCCGGCCCCGTTCGGCTACGTCGGGGACTGGGCCAAGCCCACCGGCGCCAGGGACGAGTACTGGGTCACCCTGATGGCGCAGGTCTACGACCCCAGCCTCCCCAACCCGCCCAACCCGCTGGGCTTCCTCCCCGGAGACTGCGGCGGCGCCCTGCCCAACAACCCCGGCATCTGCAACATGCAGTACGCCTACGTCCAGCCCGCGGGGCTGACCATCACCGGGCCGCGCCCCGCGGCGCCCCCTCCGCTCGACACCTACTTCGAGGTCGACGCCATCACCACTCCGCTCGCGCCGGCAGCGTTCAGCGCGGTCGCGACGGGCATGCCCCCGAACCGCAACAGCGGATGGGGCCAGCTGCCTGACCAGGTGACGCCCAGCATCTCGTGGCAGGGAGTGGCGCCGAACAACGCGCTGATGGGCGCGACGCCGGCGACCGACGGACCGATCCTGAAGATGCTGTCCAAGTACGACCCGGTGAGCAATCCCACGGGTCTCCAGATGCCGGACTTCGGCGATTACACGCCGCTCACCGGCTCGCTGAACAACGTCGCCGATTACCTCAAGAACTATCTCGACACCGACCCGTTCTCGGGCTGCGGCCGCAAGTACTACATCGTTCTCCTCACCGACGGCGAGGAGCAGCCGCCGGTGGTGGGCGACGATCCGGTCTCCGCCGTGACCCGGCTGCGAACCCTGACCTCGACCAGCGGGACCGTCACCACGGACGTGAAGACCTTCGTGATCGGATTCGGCATTCGCTCGCCGCAGCTCGATGCAATGGCCCGCGCGGGTGGAACCGCGGTCGACCCGACGGATCCCAGCCGGGAGAACCTGACCACCGGCGTCGCGTTCAACGGTGCCAACAACTTCGACCTCACCGCCTCGCTGGACATCACCTTCGGCAAGATCCTCGGAGGCCACTTCACTCGCTCCAAGCCGGTGGTGAACGTGCTCGGCACCGAGATGTACGTCGGATACATGAACGTCCTGCAGGGCCTGGAGTGGCAGGGCAAGCTCGACTCGATCGACATCAAGACCCAGGCGCTTCCGCTGCTGGACGACGGGTCCACCAGCGACGCGAGCTACATCTACCTGTGGCGGTACGGGGACGCGATCGACGCACAGGCCAGCCGGAGCGTGTACACGTCGCTGAACCCGGCCGCGAACAACAGGATCTTCTTCGACTATGGAGCCTGCGCCGGCTGCGTCACCGCGGCGGGGTGGAATGCGAACGCTCCTTCGGACCAGACCACCCTCGAGTCACTGGTCGACGGCGCGTCGTCCGCGAACGCCCGGCAGACGATCGCCTTCCTGCTCAACCCCGGCGCGCCCGCCAACCCCGAGCTCTTCAGCGACGGGATCACGAAGAAGACCTCGCGCGCCTCCGACATCTTCCATGCCGTCCCGGCGATCGTCGAGGGCGCCTCCCAGAGCACCACCTGGCCCGACCCCACCGAGTCGGGGGCCTATGCCGGCTTCCGCGCCGACCCGACCATCGTCAACCGCGCGAAGACGGTCTACATCGGCGCGAACGACGGAATGCTCCACGCGGTCTACGACAACGTGACCGTCAACTCCGGTGGCTTCCCGGTCCCGCAGTCCGGAGCGGGGCAGGAGAACTGGGCGTACGTCCCCAAGCAGCTCCTTCCGAACCTGACCCAGATGCGTGACTTCCACACCTTCGGGGTGGACGGCAGCGTGGCGGTCGCGGACGTCTGCGGCACCGGCTTCAGCTCCAGCCCGTGCACCGTCAAGGACGGCTGGAAGACCCTGCTGGTCGGGGCGCTGGGCAAGGGTGGCGGCGGACTCTACGCCCTGGACATCACCGATCCGGCGAACCCCATTCCCAAGTGGGAGGTCTCCTCCCCTGTGGCGATGGTCGCCTCGCGCGCCTACACGCCGCGGCTGGGCGAGACCTGGGGCGCGCCCGTGGTTGCCCGGACCCAGACCACGACCGCCAAGCCCTGGAGCGTCTTCGTGGGCGGTGGCGTCGTTCCCGGCGTCGACCCGATGCAGCCCTGGGGCAACCTGTTCTACGTGCTCGATGCGAAGACGGGCCAGGTGCTGACCGACGGAGCGAAGAGCGCCGCCTACGAGATCTGGGACGACCCGGCGGACCCGGCGGCCAACGGCGTCGCGAGCCGCCCGACGCTCTTCCGGCCCGGTGACAACGGACTGGTCCAGAGGGCGTACTTCAACGACACCGAGGGGAAGATCTGGCGGATGAACCTGGCCAACCCGGACATGGCCACCTGGGCACCGGGCAAGACCTCCGCGGATCCGTTCTTCGACCCCGCCAGCACGAATGCGGTGTGCGCGCTCAACGTGAACGGCCTGCCCACGCCCATCATCGACGCCACCCTCGGCACGCAGGTCGGGATCCTGACCCTGCCCATCCCCACCGTTCCCCGGGCGAAGATCTACAATCGGCCCATGATCGCCGTGGACAGCACCGGAGCGGTCAACCTGTATGTCGGCACCGGCGACTCGGACAACCCGGGCGCGCTCGGCAACTTCGACTACTTCTACGGGCTCAGCGACGTCGGGCCGGGGTGCGCTGCCCCGCTGTTCGTCCTCCGGTTCGACGTGAGCGAGAAGGTCCTCTCCGAGCCTGCGTTCCTCAACAACACCATCTTCGTGACCACCTACGCTCCGGTGAACGACCCGGCCAAGATCTGCGAGACCGGCCACGGATTCCTCTACTCGTTCGACGCCCGGACCGGCCTCCCCGTCCTCGCGCTGAAGGACCCGTTCAACGGCAACAACCCGGTGTCCAAGCTGGACCTCGGTGACATGCGGAACGGTCAGCTCGTCCAGAGAGGCATTCCCAGCTCGCCCATCGTCCGGGGCAACAAGCTCTACGTCGCGAACGAGCGCGATCCGTCGCACCCGCGGCAGATCGACCTCGTCGGCTCGCCCCTCACGGTCAAGGTCCGCGGATGGCAGCGCGTCAAGTGACCGGACGCCGGAGGGGGTTCACCCTCGCGGAGCTGATGGTCACCGTGGCCATCTGCGCCGTGCTGATCGCCATGGCGGGCAGCGCTCTGACCAGCGCGCGCAAGGTGGCCCGGGTGGGCGGACAGGCCCGGTTCATCCTCCAGCAGCTCCAGTCGGTCAGGACCAACGCCGTCAGCCAGGGCGCCGCGCAGGGCCTCTACTTCGGCGCCAACGGACCCGGCGCCCCGGTCGCGCCCGACACGAACCAGTCGTTCGTCTTCTGGAAGCAGAATCCGACCAGCACCGTGGTGAGCTACGTGCCGCTCATCGACCGCCAGGACTTCAACCACGACGAATTGCCGACCACCGGGGGTCAGTCGCTCGTCGTGGTGACCGGAGCGGGCGTCGTGCAGCCCGCGCCGTTCTCGATCGGCTTCGACATGAACGGGCAGGTGACGGTGACTCCCGGCCCCGTCGTCTTCCCGTACTGCATCCAGATCACGGACACGACCGATCCGGCGATCGTCCGCTACGTGATCCTCTTCAACGATGGAACAACCAAGGTTCAGGGCGATGAGACCTGGTGTCCGTAGAGCGCGAGGGTTCACCCTCCTCGAGGCGCTGGTGGCCGGCGCGATCTTCTTCGTCGCCGTGGTGGCGATCTCGCTCATCGCGGTGCGGGGCGCGACCAACGCCTCGCGGGGGCTCCGGTACGCACAGACGGCCCGGGTCGCCACGCAGGAGATGGAGAGCTGGTCGATGCGGGGGTACGTCGGCCTGCAGACCGCGACCGGCGGCGTGAGCCCCTGGAGCCCTGCGGGGTACCGCGTCTCCGAGCAGCCCGACGCCGGCGGCAAGCAGTACGACGTGGCCATCACCGTCGTGGACACGACCGGTCCGCCGCTGGGCGGCCCGGGCCCCCTTCCCGCGCCCGAGCTCGGGACGGGCAGCGTCGCCATCCCTTCGTACTTCATCAACGTCCAGGTCACCTCCACGCCCAACGCCGAGGGCGGGAATCCCATCACGGTCAGCCAGAGCACCTATGTCAGCCCCAACTGAGCAACGGCGTGGCTTCACGCTGCTCGAGCTGATGGTCGCCGCCGCGGTCGGGCTGGTGATCCTCACCGCGGCGATGGCGGCCTTCGACCTCCAGAGCCAGTTCTCCCGGAACACCGAGCGGCTCCTCGGCACGCAGGCCTCCGCCGGCATGGGCATGACCATGATGCAGCGGGACCTGGAGAACGCCGGGCTGCGTTTCCGGGGCGGGGCCCAGGTCGACGGAGGCGTGTCCTGGGCGATGGTCGTGCGGCCCTACGACAACCTAGACCCCGCCGCGGCGCTGAAGAACGACCCGCTGGGCGCCACCAACGAGGTCGCCGTCGCTCCGCCGGCCGCGGGCTTCATCCCCGGAACGGATGCCTTCGAGGTGCTGATGGGCGCGCCGGTGGCCAGCGCCCAGCGGCTGGCGGCGCAGGTCCTGTCGGTCAGCGCCACCGCGCTGCCCCCCAGTCAGCGGCAGGTGAAGATCAACCCGGATCCGTTCCACCCCGCGGAGCTCGGCGCCGGGGGAAGCCAGGCTCCGGTCCTGATGTTCTGGAGCGACGACATCCACTGCATGGGCCGGCTCGTGGGCCCCAATACCCCCGGCGGGCCCGGTGTCCCGGCGACGGTCACCATCCAGTCGGTCGACGTCGATCTGGCCCCCTCCGCCACCCCCTGGCCCGCGAACTGCCCGGCGCCGCTGATGCAGGCGGAGATCCTCCAGCAGCGTCATCGCTACCTCGTCTACCAGACCGCGGGAAACGTCGTCCCACCCGTCCGGCGTCCTGCGCGCATCGGCCTGCACATGCAGAGCAACCCGGCCTGCGATCCACTGGTGACCGGAGTTCCGTGCACCACCGACCTCGCCGCCCCGATCATGGTCGCCGAGGGCGTGGACGACATGCAGATCGCCTGGCGGATCCTCGACCCCTTCGCCCCGCCGCCGCTCACCGTCGGCTGGTGCCAGCAGAAGACCACCGACCCGAGCTGTGGCTTCGAGCTGGGGTCGGCGCTCTGGACGCCGGCCGTCATCCAGCGGGCCTCCGCCATCTACGGAGCGCAGATCAACCTCGCCTCGCGCGGCCAGGAGATCTTCCTGCGGAAGGACGAGCCGGTTCCTCCGCTCCTCAACCACATCCCGCCCGTCCCCATGGACGACATCGTCCGGTCGCTCATGCAGACCTCGGTCCTCTTCCGGAACTCGGTGACCCCATGAACGCCAGGTCTCCCCGGGGCTTCGTGCTCCTCATCGTGCTCGTCGCGGCCGCGGTCCTCTCGCTCATCGCGGCCTTCATCTACACCCGCACCGAGAACCAGCTGGTCATGAGCGTCGCCTCCCGCGGACAGAGCATCGCCGCGGCCCGGGCCACGCTCGCCGCCGAGCGCCAGCTGGCCATCTACCGGGCGAACTACCCGGTGGGCCTGACCACCCTGACCGCCACCACCGACTACGCGACGGCCGTCGCCAACGGCTGGACCGGCGACCGCCAGATCCAGAACCTGTCCAAGGCGACGTGGCCCGCCCTCGACGTGGCCGGCGGCGGCGGCGCCAACTGGTGCACCGAGAGCTGGCTGATGAACCGGGGCCCCAGCGTCCCTCCCTGGACGGTGGTGGAGGCCTTCGGCTTCTACGGGTACACGGCCGAGCCGCCGGCGGCGCAGTTCGTGAACTGCAATCCGCAGGGGAACCTGCGCATCGTCTCCTCCCACATCACGATGTACCTGGAGACGCCTCCGGGAGCCGGCGCCGCGGCGCCGAACGGTGGCCCGGGCTCCGGCACCGGCGCGGTGGGCGGCTCCTAGTCCTCCGCTCGACCGCCGCCGCGGGCCTCGAGCCGCTCGCGGATGACGCGCTCGAGGCGCTGCACCACCTCCGAGAGCGGAAGACCGGAGGTGTCCACCCGCACCGCGTCCTCGGCCGGCTTGAGCGGCGCCACGGCGCGCGAGGAGTCGTCCCGGTCGCGCTTGGTCTGGTCGGCGAGCACCGCGTCCAGGGAGCTGTCGCTGCCCTTCTGGAAGAGCTCCTCGTAGCGGCGTCGGGCCCGGACGTCGGCGCTGGCCTCGAGGAAGAATTTGAGATCGGCGTCCGGGAACACCACCGTGCCGATGTCCCGGCCCTCGAGCACCGCCCCCACCGGCGCCTCCAGGGCGAGCCGGCGCTGCAGTCCGAGGAGCCCCTCGCGCACCACCGGCCGCGCCGACACCGCGCTGGCCAGGAGCGAGATCTCAGGGGTGCGGATCTCCGACGAGACGTCCTCGGCGTCGAGGAAGACGCGATTCTGCTCGCCGGCCGCCTGGAAGGAGATGCGGATCTTCCCGAGCAGGGCACCGAGCGCGCCGTCGTCGGTCGCGGCGATGCCCTGCCGCCGCGCCGACAGCGCGACCGTGCGGTAGAGCGCCCCGGTGTCGACGAAGGACAGGCCCAGCCTCCGGGCGAGCAGCTTGGAGACGGTGCTCTTCCCCGCTCCGGCCGGCCCGTCGATGGCGACGATGAGCGGGCGCACGGGTCAGCCGCCGACGGTGAAGGGCCCCATCGCCCGGAACTTCCGGTACCGGTCCTCGATCAGCGCCGCGCCATCGAGGGGCAGGAGCGCCTGGAGGTGCTTGCGCAGGACGCGGCCGAGGAACTCGGCGGCCCGCGGCGGATCGCGGTGGGCGCCCCCCTCGGGCTCGGGGACCAGCTCGTCGACGACCTTCAGCTCCAGCAGGTCCCGGGCGGTGAGCTTGAGCGCATCGGCCGCCTTCTCCGCCTTGGTGGTGTCCCGGTAGAGGATGCTGGAGCAGGACTCGGGGGAGATGACCGAATAGATGCTGTTTTCGAGCATCAGCACGCGGTTGGCGACGGCGATGGCCAGGGCGCCGCCCGAGCCCCCCTCGCCGATGACCACGCTGACCACCGGCACGCGCAGCCGGCTCATCACCTCGAGGTTCACCGCGATGGCCTCGGCTTGCCCACGCTCCTCGGCGCCGATGCCCGGGTAAGCCCCCGGCGTGTCGACGAAGGTGAGCACCGGACGGCCGAAGCGGTCCGCGAGCTCCATCAGCCGGCGCGCCTTCCGGTAGCCCTCGGGGCGGGGCATCCCGAAGTTCCGGACCATGTTCTCCTTGGTGTTCCGGCCCTTCTGGTGCCCGAGGACCATCACCGGCCGGCCATCGAGGCGGGCCCAGCCGCCGACGATGGAGGGATCCTCCCCGTAGGAGCGGTCTCCGGCGAGCTCGAAGAAGTCGGTGAAGAGCAGCTGGACGTAGTCCAGGAAGTAGGGCCGCTGGGGATGGCGGGACAGCTGCGTCACCTGCCAGCGGGACAGGTCGCTGAAGATCTCCGACTGGAGGCGCCGGGCCTTCTTCTCCAGCTTCTGAATCTCGGCCGTGAAGTCGGCGGTCCCGGCGAGGGACTTCAGCTGGTCGATCTTCCGCTCCAGCTCCAGAAGCGGTCGCTCGAAGTCCAGGGCGAACGCGGGGCCGGCCACGTCAGTGCTCTGCCCAGGGTGTGGTGAGCACTAGGCCGCCCGCGTCTTGGCCTGGGTGGCGGTGAGCGCGTACCAGGCGGTGCGGAAGGACTTCAGCTCGCGGAGACCCGCGGGGTAGCGGCCCAGGGCCGGGGCGACGGTGACGGTGAGGCCGATCTTCTTCTCCAGCGCCTTGGCCACGTTGTGCTCCTGGCGCCGGCGCTCCTCGGCCGCGGGGTCGGTGGTCTTCGGCAGGACCCGGTTCACCAGCACCCGCTCCACGGCGAGCTTCTTTCCCTGCAGCTCCTCGACGATGCGCTCGGTGCGCGCCGCGGCCAGCTCCTCGCCGCGGGTGACCACGACGAAGCGCGCCTCGGCGGGGTTCACCACCGCCTCCTCGAAGCGCTTCACGTGCTTGAGGAGGGCGGAGGCCTCGTCGGCGAGCTCACCGAGTCCCTTGGAGCGGTACTTCACCAGCACCGCCAGGAGGTCGGTCAGCCAGGTCCGGGCGAGCTCGGGAACTTCCAGCAGCCGCACGCCGGTGGACGAGGCCACCGGGTCGACCACGATGCGCTTGAAGCGCTCCTGGACGAGCGCGTCGGTCAGGACGCTCACTGCCGCCAGGTCCTCGAGACCCGCCGGGACGACGTCGAGCAGGTTCCGGAGCACCTCGCGATCGGTCCCCTCCTGCTTGCCGAAGGACTCGAAGACCTTCTCGGCCTTCTCCCGCCATCGCTTGCGGAGCGCGTTGAACCAGCCGGGCACGTCCAGCTCGCGGGCGTAGAGGCCCTTGGTGCCCTTCACCTGGGTCTCGGTGTCGGTGAGCCGGCTCTGGAGCACGTCGGACAGGCCGTGGGCCGGGTCGACGCTGATCAGAAGCACCGGGCCTTCCTTCTCGGTGAGCGTGACCGCGGCGGCGGCGGCGCAGGACGACTTCCCCACCCCGCCCTGGCCCACGAAGAAGATGAGCCGGGTCGGCGGCAGCGGCGGCGCGGCGATGGGCGGCATCGACGGGGCGCGCACCAGCGCCGGCGGACCCTCCGCCGCGCTGAACTCGAGCGCCTTCGTCTCCCGGCCGCCGGCGATCTCCTTGGCGAACGGGCGAAGGCCCTCGATGCCGCGCGGCGCCTCGACCCGGCGCTGCACGAGGTGCACCGGGATGGCCTTGTCGAAGGTCTGGAACTTGCGAACGTGAGGCGCCTGGAGCCCACGCCGTCCGACGAAGGCCGGGGAGCTGGCCCGCTCCTCCACCGCGTTGACGACGATCTCCGAGACGGGGATGCCCCGCTCGCGCAGCCCGGTGAAGAGCGCCTTGGCCTGGGCCTCGCCCACCGGCTCGGCCTGGGCCACGAGGTGGAACGCGGTCCGCTGCGGGTCCTTCACCAGGGCCCAGAACCGATCGAGCTCCGCCACCAGCTGGTCCAGCGGCGTGTCGCCCGGCGCGGCGAGGTCCTTCTTCTTCCCCGCGGGCTTCTCGCCCCGGGCCAGGGCAATCGCGCGGCGGAGGATGTTCGCGGTGTCGAAGAGGCGCAGGGTGGGGCCGGTCCCGGCCATGTCCACCACGGCGCGGTCCACCTTCCCCGGCTCGAGCTGGGCCACGAGATCCAGCAGGCCCAGGAGGGGCTCCAGCCCAGGAACCACACCCGACACCAGCTTCCCGACATCCTCGTCCGACAGGAGCAGACCCTTCAGGGCGCCGGAGGCGAGCGCCGAGCGGACGGCCTCGGCCCGGGCCTGCACCGACTCGATCTCGAACTCGTAGGCCGACAGGCCGCCCTCCCCCTTGCCCGGGACCAGCTTGGTGGGCTTCCCGGTCAGGCGCCTCTTCCAGACGTCGGAGAGGGCCTTGGTGGGCTCGCTGCTGCAGAGAACGACCGACTCCTTGGGAGCGGCATCGGTCAGGGTGAGAGCGAAGGCAGAGGCCAGGGTGCTCTTGCCTGCGCCTCCCTTTCCTCCGAACAGGTGCAGAACGGGTCCGTCACGCATGGGGTAAATGTGGGCTGTCCTTGAGAGCAGCGAAGCCGTAGTTCCCGCTGCCGCCTGGTACGACATGTAGCGGGGGGGCGGCGGCCATTCAGGCAAACACGGGAGTGACCCCCGAGAATCCTCCGTTCGGGGGGAAAAAGTCAATGTCCGGCGCACTGCCTGACGCGCCTCGACATTGATGATTCGTCAACGATTTTGGGCGCTTGCCGGCTGAGTGAGCGGCGGCTGCGAGGGGCCGGCCGCCTCCGCGGCGGCTGCGGCTGCCCGGGCCTCGGCCGAGTACCGGTTGAGCTTGTTGTACAGCGTCTTCTCGCTCACCCCGAGGATCTCCGCGGTCCGCGCCTTGTTGTTCGCGTTCCGCTGGAGGCTCCCCAGGATGTACTCCTTCTCCACCAGGTCCAGGGTGAGTCCGTAGGCGACCCGGAACACGTGCCGCTCCGGTCCCTTCCCCGCCATGTCGGGGGGCAGGTGGTCCCGGGTGATGAGCTCGCCGTCGCAGAGGATGACTGCCCTCTCCACGGCGTTCTTGAGCTCGCGGATGTTGCCCGGCCAGTCGTAGGCCCGGAGGACCTCCATCGCCTGGGGGTGGACCCCGGTCAGATGCTTGCCCGAGTCCTGGTTGAACTTCTCGACGAAGTGCTGAACCAGCATCGGCACGTCCTCGCGCCGCTCGCGCAGGGGCGGAAGGGCGATCTGGAAGACGTTGAGCCGGAAGAAGAGGTCCTCGCGGAAGCGGGCGGCGCGGATCTCGGCCTTGAGGTCGCGGTTGGTCGCGCAGAGGACGCGGACGTCGACCTCGATCTCGCTCTTGCCGCCCAGCCGCCGGAGCCGTCCCTCCTCCAGCACCCGGAGCAGCTTCGCCTGCAGCTCGACGGGAATCTCTCCCACCTCGTCGAGGAAGAGCGTGCCGGCGTGGGCGAGCTCGAACACGCCGGGGCGGCGCTGGTCGGCGCCGGTGAACGCGCCGCGCTCGTGCCCGAGGAGCTCGCTCTCCATCAGGGTGGCGGGGATGGAGGCGCAGTTGATGGCGATGAACGGCTTGTCCCGCCGCGGGGAGAGGTTGTGGATGCTGCGGGCCACCATCTCCTTGCCGGTGCCCGACTCGCCGGTGATGGCCACGCTGGCCTTCGCCGGCGCGACCTTCTCGATGAGCTCGAACACGCGCCGCATCGCGCTCGAGGCGCCGATGAAGTCGGTGGCACCCATCTGCTTCAGCTTCCGGCGGAGCACCTGGACCTCGCGCAGGGTCTCCTTCTTCTCCAGCGCCCGGTCGATGCAGACCTTGAGGCGCGCGGGGTCCACCGGCTTCTCGATGAAGTCGTAGGCCCCCTCGCGGATGGCGGCCACCGCGGCGTCGATGGTGGCGCGGCCGGTGAGGAAGATGACCGGGCAGTCCGGCAGGTCGTCCTTCAGCGCGCGCAGCAGCCACAGCCCGTCGGTCTCGGGCATGGCCAGGTCGGAGAGCACCACGTCGGGGCGGAAGTCCGCCGCCTTCTTCAGCGCGTCGGTGCCGTCACCAGCGGTCTCTACCTTGTGGCCCCAGAGCGCCAGCATCTCCGCCAGGGCCTGGGCGGTGCTGGTCTCATCGTCGACGGCGAGGATTCGTGCGCTGCTCACGGTGGTGTCGAGTCCCCTCTTCTACGGTTCAGGCCGGCCCCGGGCCGGCACGGAAAGAGAGCCGCAGCTGCGACCCTCGGACGTGGAACTCGGCGCCGTATTCGCTGGCGCCGGCGACGAGCGCCTCGTCGACCTCGGTGTCCTCGCCCTCTTCCCGCCCGCCGTCCTGCACGTGCAACACCACACGTGCCCCCTCGTTCCGCACCGAGACCCTCACCTGCCCGTCCTCCGGCGTGCGCTCCAGCGCCCGGAGCACTGCAACGAGGACCAGGAAGGCGAGCGCCGACCCGTCCATTGCCTCCACGACCGCGGGACCCTCCGGGACGTCGACCATCAACTTCACCCGGCCCCTGCGGCCGGCATGACCGAGCACCGCGGCCGCGTCCTGCACCATCGAGGACAGGGACTGGACCGCCGGGGCCGTGGGCGACGGAGCCAGGAAGCGAGCGAATTCGCCCAGCGTCGCGTTCACCCGGGCGACCTGCTCGCGCATGGCGTTGAGGTTCTTCGCCTGTGCGGGGGGAACCTCGCCGCCCGCGGCGCGGGCCAGCTTCTCCTGGAGGATCTCGACGTTGATCACCAGCGCGTTGAGCGGGTTCCGGACGTCGTGCACCAGGCTGTCCATGAGCCGCACCGCGGCGGACCAGCGCACGGCGCGAATCAGCGCCGAGGCGCCCTGCGGGGTCGACGGAGCCAGGAAGGGTCGAGGAGTCGGGGACACGCGGGTGACAGTTGGGCCCTTCGCAGGCGGTGCGTCAACGCGCGACCCGTAACTTTTGCCGGTCGGATTACACCTCGGTCGATCTGGACGCGGCCTCCTGTCCTGTCGTGGACGCTGGGACGGGCCGGGCGATCGATCGCCGGGGTGTGTGGGGGGCCTCAGGCCGGGCGGGAGGTGCCCTGGCTGCCGCCCTCCAGGCTGACCAGCTCGAGCTTGAGCTGGCCGGCGACCTCGAAGATGCGGGGGTCCCGGTAGAACTCTCCGTACACGATCCGCACACACCCCGAGTTGGCGATGAGCTTGAAGCAGGGCCAGCAGGGGCTGGCGGTGGTGTAGAGCGTCGCGCCGTCGATCCGCACGCCGTTCTTGGCCGCCTGGAGGATGGCGTTCGCCTCGGCGTGCACCGTCGCCACGCAGTGGCCGTTCTCCATCATGTGCCCCACCTCGTCGCAGTGGGGCATCCCCCGGATGCTCCCGTTGTAGCCGGTGGAGAGGATGGTGCGGTCGCGCACGATGACCGCGCCCACGTGCTTGCGGTCACAGGTCGCGCGGGTGGCGACCTGGGCGGCGATGTCCATGAAGTACTGGTCCCACGAGCTCCTGCCCATGACCGGAGACTTAACCACCTCCGGCCCACATCGGAGCGCGGCCAGCGTCATCCGCCGGGAGTGGCGAGCTGCACCTGGACGGGTGCGCCGAAGGAGCCGGCGACGGCCAGACCGGTCCCCGCGAGGAGACCCGTCGCCAGCAGAGCCATCGGTCCTCTGCGCATGTCGCTCCCTCCGCCCCCCCCCGGCGGCATGCGAGCGGCGAGAGCTCCGGACGGCGTGCCTCAGCTCCCGTAACGCTTTCGCACCAGAAACAGGATGGCCTCCTTGGCGCAGACGTCGCAGTACCCGTAGCGCTCCCGCATCGCGGCGAGCGTCTGGTTCACCTGCTCGAGCTCGCGGGAGCTCAGCGCGTTCCGCTCGTCGGAGAGGGCCTTCAGGACGTTCTCGGCGCCGCGGCTCAGCGCGCGCTTGCGCTCCTCGAAGAAGTGGGCCCGGAGGCGCCGGAAGAGGTCGGGGAAGATGCGGGCGTAGTCCATCGCCCCCTCGGGGTTCTCGAGGCGGTGGGCGCCGATCTGCCCGATGAGCCCCCGGCGGAACTCGCCGGGATCGTCCCCCCGGGGCATGACAATGCCCTCCATCTCCGCCATTCGCTTCTCGTCCGGCCGCTCCATCTCCCCGGTGTGGCGGTTGCGCATCTTCTCGTTCTTCACCCAGTGCCGGACGTGCTGGACGTAGGTCTCGAAGAGCGAGGTGTACTGCTCGTCGGAGACGAGCCGCATCGACTCGCGCACCTCGGCGTCCACCGACTCCAGATATTGCTGCTCCACGGTGCGAACGAACTCCTCGTGGTCGTGGTAGCCGTCCACCACCTCCTCCTGGAGGAACTCGTAGACGCTCTTGTCCTTGGTGAGCGCGCTGAGCTCTTCGAGGACCGCGAGGGGGCTGAGGCAGGGTCGGTCCGGGTTCTGCGCGGCGTTGAAGAGCGCGGTCTTGATCTCCCGGGCGGAGGCGCCGGTGCGGCCCTCGTAGTTCGGGTACGAGTCGGACTCCTGGTACAGCGAGGGGAGCCACTTCTTCAGCTCGCGCGCCTGGGCGAGGCTGAGGCGGTCCGGGGCGGTCCCGTCCTCGTAGAGCCACATCTTCTCCAGGGGTGACAGGCCCTCGAGGATCTCGCGGACGTCCGCCGGGTAGCGCTCCCGCACCGGCTTCTTGAGGCGGGTGAGCACTGCCCACTGCGCGGCGACCTCGGTGGCGTGCGGAGCGACGTGCTTCCCGACGGTGCGGGTCGTGACCTGGGCGTCGTAGATCTCCTTCTCCACCTTCCACCGCCGCAGGTACGGCACCCGGACCAGCTCGATGCGCCCCTTGAAGCTGGCGAAGTCGGGCAGCTCCTTGAAGGCGGCGAGGTGCTTCTCGTTGCTCGAGGCCACCAGCACCTCGTCCAGCTGGAGCACGAAGTGCTCCATCGGCACCTCGCCGGTCTCGCTGAAGCCGAGCAGGTACTTGAAGGCCTCCAGCGGGCGCTTGAGCAGGTCGGCGTACTCCATGATTCCGCGGTTGGCGTTCACCAGCGGCCCGTGCGGCTCGAAGAGCACGACGTTCTGGAGCGCCGCGGGGAGGTTGGCCTGGCTCCGGTCCGCGGAGACCTGGTGGTACGCGGCGTCCACGCTGAGGTGCGGCTCGACCGTCACCGCGCCCACCAGATAGCGGCGGGAGAGGTAGAAGCGACGGACCTGCACGTGGCGGAGCACCCGCAGCCAGTCACCGTTGGAGGCGGCGAGCAGCGCGCTGTAGATGCGCCGGCACTTGTGGCAGAGCTCGCCCTCGACGATCCAGTCGGCGAGCACCGCCTCGCCGTCGGCCGGGCGGGGGAGGGTCTTGGCTCCTCGCTCCAGCAGCTTCCACCGCTCGCTCCGCGGCATGGCGAAGAGCGGGTGGTCGCGCATCTCGCACTGCACCCGCACCTCGACGCTCTCCTCGTCCAGGTGCGCGAAGGTGGTCAGCTCGCTGCCGCCCGGGCGGTCCCCGAAGCCGATGTTTCCCTTCACCAGCTTCTCCGAGGGGAAGATCCAGGCGATCTCGTACAGCGCACCCTGGGGCTCGCGGGAGTAGAGCTCCATCCCCCGCTTGAGCGCGTCCACCACCGTGGACTTGGCCGAGCCGTTGGGGCCGTGGAGCATCAGAAGCTTGTTGACCGCCCCGGCGCGGACGAAGTTCCCGAGCATGCGGTACAGCGTGTTCTGGACCTCCTCCTGCCCCGCGACCCGGCCCATCCGCTCGCCGTCGGTGAGGTCGAAGAGCTTGAACCGGCGCATGGGGCCGGCGGGATGGTGCTCCACGTGGCTCGTCCCGAAGTGGTCGAGCACGTCCCGGAGATACTGGGCCGAGTTCCGCACCTGGGAGTGCGGGCCCTGCAGGAACAGCTCGAGGTATTCCTCGAAGGAGAGGATGCTGCGGTCCTGGAGGAAGTCGCGGCTCACCACCGCGCCCGTCTCCTTGAGGAAATCCTTCGCGCTCACGGTCGGCTGCTCCTCACGCCAGCACGGATGCTGGACGCCCACATCGTCGCCCCTGGAGTCTCGCTCCAGCGCCGCCGGTCCGCCACTGCCCGCCCCGGACGGCAGCCTGGCTTGCTAACGTACGCGGCCGACACGCATGCAGAAGCCGCCCATCATCGGCATCGACCTCGGAACGACCAACTCCTGCGCGGCCATCGTGACCGAGGATGGCTCGGTCAAGCTCATCCCCTACAAGGGTGGCGACTACACGGTGCCCTCGGTGTTCGCCATCGACGAGAAGGGCAACGAGCTCATCGGTCACGAGGCGAAGCGCCAGTGGCAGCTCAATCCCAAGAACACCGTGTACGGCAGCAAGCGGCTCGTCGGCCGCAGCTGGTCGAGCGAGATCGTCGAGACGATGCGCCGGACGGTGGGGTACGAGGTCCGCCCCGGTGACCGGAACGACGTGGTCATCGACGTCGCCCGCCGAGAGTTCCACCTCCAGGAGATCGCCGCCCGCATCCTGAACAAGATCCGGGACGTCGCCTCCAACTACCTCCGGCTTCCCATCACCCGGGCGGTGGTGACGGTGCCGGCCTACTTCAACGACCGGCAGCGCCAGGCGGTGAAGGACGCCGGGAAGCTCGTGGGCATCGAGGTGGTGCGAATCATCAACGAGCCCACCGCCGCGGCGCTGGCCTACGGCATCGGCAAGAAGCTGCACGAGACGACGCTGGTCTACGACCTCGGGGGCGGGACCTTCGACGTGAGCATCATCGAGATCCGCGATCGGGTCTTCGAGGTGAAGGCCACCGGGGGAGACATCTTCCTCGGCGGGCTGGACTTCGACAACACGATGATTCACCACGTCCTGACCGAGTTCGCCGCCAAGACCGGCATCGACCTCTCCCAGGACCCTGTGGCGATGCAGCGGATCAAGGACCTCGCCGAGCGCACCAAGTGCGACCTCAGCACCCGCGAGCAGGCGCCCTTCAACATCCCCTTCATCACGATGACCGCTCAGGGACAGCCCCTGAACATCGAGATGACCTTCACCCGGAAGAAGCTGGAGGAGCTCACCCAGCACCTGGTGGACCGGACGCTCCAGATGGTGGCCCGGGTGCTGGTGGACGCCGGGGTGAGCACCAAGCAGATCGACGAGGTGATGCTGGTGGGCGGGCAGACGCGCATGCCCATCATCCAGGAGCGGCTGACGAAGTTCTTCGGCAAGGCTCCCTCCAAGGGCGTGCACCCGGACGAGGCGGTGGCCATCGGCGCGGCGCTCTACGCCCACTCGCTCGAGGACGACACCAACCTCCGGCTGCAGCTGCTGGACGTCATCCCCATGGCCATCGGGCTGGAGAGAGCCGGGGGCGACTTTCACATCGTCTTCCCCCGGAACGCGGCCATCCCGAACGCCAAGCAGATCCAGGCGACCACGAGCTTCGACGGGCAGACCGAGCTGGCGATGCGCATCTACCAGGGGGACAACGAGGAGGCGAAGAAGAACGAGCTCCTCGGCGACTTCGTCTTCTCCGGGATCAACGCCGGACGGGCCGGCGACGCGCAGGTGGAGGTCACCTTCGACGTGAACGTCGAGGGCATCCTCACCATGAGCGCGCTCGACCCTGCGACCGGCCGGAAGATGAAGACCACCGTCCGGGTCACGCAGAGCTGAGCGGCCGCCCGTCGAGGGGGACGAGCGTGAAGGCCGGAGACCAGCGCGCGGGGCATGCACGCCGTTTCGCGGTGGCGCGGTGACCTCGGTCGCCCCGGGGGAGCGAGCGATCGGCGTCAGGCAACGCCTCCGCTGGGCGCTCGGCGCCGGCCTGGCCATGGGGGTCCTGCACGGACTGATGCTCGGCGGGCTGGCCCGGCACCGGGGCGTCTCCCTGACGCGGATCCTCGGCGCGTGGGACGCCTCGCTCCACGCGGTCATCGCCGAGTCGGGGCGGACCGCGGCGCTGTGGGCCTTCTACCCGCTCTGGGCGGGGCTCCTCGAGGCGGCGCGGACCCTCGTTCCCGGGCTGCCGACGGTCCTGCTGGGGGCAGCGCTCGCCTCGCTCCTGTTCCTCGCCGCGCTCGGGTTGCTCGCGGAAGCGGCCCCGACCCGCGTCGTCCCGGCAGAAGGGGCTGGGTTCGCCCTCGGCACCCTCCTCCTCGCCTTCACGCCCGCATCGTGGACGTTCCACAGTGCCCACACGGAGTCGATGTTCCTCCTCCTCTCGCTCGGGGCGCTGCTCAGCGCCGGGGCCGGGCGGTGGGTGCCCGCCGGTCTCCTCGCCGCGCTCGCCTGCCTCACCCGGAACCAGGGCGTGCTGGTGGCCCTGGCCGCGGTGGCGCTGGTCGCCGAGCAGACCCGGAACCCTCGCCGCGCCGCCCTCACGGCTCTGTTTCCGGCGCTCGCGCTGCTGGGGTTCCTCGGCTTCCAGTGGCTGCGGACGGGTGACCCGCTGGCCTTCCTCCACGCGCAGACGGGCTGGGCCCACGCCCGCTCTCCCCTCGACGTTCTCCGGACCTTCTGGTTCGGGAACCCGTGGCAGAACACGAATACGGGCTCGGTCGCCCGCCACCTGTTCTTCCTCGGGGCGGTGGCCGCCGCCGTGGCGCTCACCCTGCGCGACCGGATCCTCGGGCTCTACTGCCTCGCCTCGCTCGCGCTGCTGCCGCTGCAGGGGGAGCTGGTGAACGCCTTCCGCTTCACCGCGGTGCTCTTTCCGCTGCATCTCTGGGCAGGAGAGCGGCTGGCGTCCAGGCACATGCCGGTGCGAGTGCTGGCCGTCGCCGCGTGGCTCGGCACCAACGTCTGGGTCACGCGAGAGCTCGCCTACGGAAAGTGGGCGTACTGAGAAGGCCGCGCCCGGCTAGGCGGTCTTCTTTTCCTTCTCCAGCACCAGCTGCGGCGGCTCGTGCTTGGTCACCACTTCCTGGGTGATCTTGCACTCCCGCACGCCTTCCCGGTACGGGACGTCGTACATGATGTCCAGCATCGCGTCCTCCATGATGGCTCGGAGGCCGCGGGCGCCGGAGCTCCGCCGCATCGCCTCGCGGGCGATGGCACGGAGCGCTTCCTTGGTGAAGGAGAGCTTCACCTTTTCGATCTCGAAGAGCTTCTGGTACTGCTTCACCAGCGCGTTCTTCGGCTGGGTGAGGATGGTGACCAGGTCGTCCTCGCGCAGGTCGTTGAGCGTAGCGACCACTGGGAGCCGGCCCACGAACTCGGGAATCATCCCGAACTTCATGAGGTCCTCGGGCTCCACCAGCTTGAGGAGCTCGCCGACGGTGCGCTCGTCCTTGTGGACGATCTTGGCGCCGAAGCCGAGCCCCTTCTCCCCCACCCGCCGGCGGATGATCGAGTCGATGCCGTGGAAGGCGCCGCCGCAGATGAAGAGGATGTTCGAGGTGTCGACCTGGACGTACTCCTGCTGGTTGTACTTCTTGCCGCCGCGCGGGGTGACGTTGGCGCGGGTGCCCTCGATGATCTTCAGCAGGGCCTGCTGCACGCCCTCGCCGCCCACGTCGCGGGTGACGCTGGGGGTGTCGCCCTTGCGGGCAATCTTGTCGATCTCGTCGATGTACACGATTCCCCGGGCGGCCTTCTCCACGTCGTAGTCGGCGTTGTGGAGGAGGTTCTGGATGATGTTCTCGACGTCCTCACCCACGTAGCCCGCCTCGGTGAGGCTGGTGGCGTCGGCGATGGTGAAGGGGACGTTGAGGAACCGGGCGAGGCTCTGGGCGAGCAGGGTCTTGCCGCTCCCGGTGGGCCCGATGAGGAGGATGTTGCTCTTGGAGAGCTCGACGTCCTCGTGCCCGGCGGTCTTCACGCCCCGGGTGAGCTTGGCGGTGGGCTTCTTCTGGTAGATGCGCTTGTAGTGGTTGTACACCGCAACGGCGAGGACCTTCTTCGCGTGGTCCTGGCCGATGACGTAGTCGTCGAGGAACGACTTGATCTCCGTCGGGGTGGGCAACGAGACCTGGGGCTTGCCCTCTTCCCGGTCATGCTCCTCGGCGATGATGTCGTTGCAGAGCTTGATGCACTCGTCGCAGATGTAGACCGTCGGCCCGGCGATGAGCTTTCGCACCTCGCGCTGGGACTTCCCGCAGAACGAGCAGGATAGGTTGACGGTGTGCTCCTTCTTCACCCTTCAGACCTCCAGGGGCACGGCCCTGACCGACTCCGAAGACTCCAGCACAGACCCCGATGCCCGCGCCACCCTCGACGCTGCCGCGAGAGTGGGCCCCTTGTCCAATATAAGTCCCGAGTTCCGGGCACGGCAGACCGCGAAGAGGCAACGTCCAAGGCCGGACTGCTCTCTCGGGAGCCGGCCTTCTCGACTCAGGCCCTCACGCGCTCGACGGCCAGGGACTCCACCGCGGCCGCGAGGTCGTCGGCCTGGGTCCTGACGGACGCGGGCACCCCGCGACACACCCTCAGCTCCTCGGCGAGGCGGCGGGCGGTGCGCGCCAGCTGACCCAGACGTACCTCTGCGGGGGCCGGCTCGGGCTCGGGTCGAGGAAAGCGCTCGCTCAGCTCTCGGCGCACCGCGGCGACGGGCCGGGCCGGGTCCCAGATCGAGTCGCGGATGCTCCGGTACTCCTCGGCGTCGAGCGCGCCGCGCTCCTCCGCCTCCGCGAGCACCTCGACGACCTCGAAGGCCGGCGCGGGCCGGGCCTCGGGCGCATCGGGCTTCCAGCTCCGCTCGTGCCGGTCGAGGAAGCTCCACGATCGGGTCAGCTTCAGCGCGGTGGCCTTCCGGATGTGGAGCTCCTGCGTGCAGTAGGCCTCGAAGCTCGGAAATCCCCAGCCTTCCCACAGACCTTCGTCGCGGACGCGGGTGAGCACCCGGGCCAGCCCGGTCCAGGAGGCCTTGAACGTGCGCGCAGTGCGCAGCACCTCCTCGCGGAACGGGTCGCCGCTCGTCGCCCCGCGCTCGACCTCGGCCACCGGCGCGCGTGGCATCAGCCCGCTCCTCGGCCGATGGTGAACGACAGCCCCACCGTGGCCTGCTGCCCCTCGTACGGACGGAAGGGCCAGCGCTGCAACTCTCGAAGCAGACACTCTTGCAACGCACCTTCGGCGAAGCGGGGATGGTCCACCCAGAGCTTCTTCACCTGGCCATCGTTGCCGATGACGAACTCGATGGGAATGCGGTCGGAGAGGCCGGGCGAGCGGCGGGCCTCCTCGGCGAAGCACGGGTAGAGCGCGCGCTGCCGCTGGGAGATGACCGTCTGGATGGCGCCGCGGTCGAACTTGGCCTCGATGCTCACGTCGTCCGGATCGTTGTCGGGGGCTCCGGTGCCGGGGCGGCTGCCGAGCCCCGCGACCCGCGTGCCGGCGGGCGCGGGCCGGCGTCCGCCCTTGTCCAGCGGGTAGTCGAGCATCTCGTCCTGCTGCTTGCGCGCCTTCGCCAGGCGGATGACCGGCGGCTCGACCGCGATGGCCGCCTCCTCGGTGCGGGTGTCGAACGTTCCGTGCACCGCCACGTACCGGGCGACGGCGCCAGCGACGCCGGCGACCACCAGGGCGACGCCGGCGAGGATGCCGAGCCGGACGTTTCGCTGGCGGCGGGCCCGGCCGTGCACCCGCCGCTCGAGCGCGTCCACGCGCCACTTCGCCTCGGCCTTCGCCAGGTGGACCCGGAGCGCCTCGACCTGGGTGATGCGCTCGAAGTCCTCGCCGACCAGCGCCACCTCGGTCTGGCCGTTGATCTCGCCGGCGTAGAGCTTGTCGAGCAGCTTTGCGCCGTGCACGGGTCCGAGCACCAGCTCACCCTTGCGGTACAGCCACTCTCCTCCGAGCGGGTGCTCGGCGTGGTCGACGTCGCGCGAGTCCATGGTGTGGGAACGCGCTAGTCTACCCTGCCCTGCGACACGTGAGGCGACGTCGTCTGGCGTTGTGGGTGTGGTACCGGGGCGACCGGTTCCAGGGCTGGCAGTCTCAACGGACTGGCCGCTCGGTGCAGGAAACCCTCGAGGCGGCGCTCGCCTCGCACGGCGTCTCGGGCCGTCCGATGGCGGCGGGGCGGACCGACCGCGGGGTCCACGCCCGCTGCCAGCCGGTGAGCGCCCGGGGCCCGCGGACGCTGGCGCCGGACGAGCTCGCGTCCCTCGGAGGCGACGGGTGGGGCATCGCTGCGAGCGTCGAGGCGGCCGGCGGATTCCATGCGCAGTGGTCCAGCGCGTGGAAGGAGTACCGCTACCGACTCTGCGCGGGAAGCGCGCCTGCGCCCTGGCAGGGCCTGATGTGGGAGACGAGCACGCATCCCCGGCTCGCAGGACACGCCGTCGATCTTGGACAGGTGCGGTGGGCGCTCGAGCGCGCGGTGGGGACCCGCGACTTCTCGGCGCTGCACGCGGCCTCGAGCGTGCGGAGGCAGCGGACGCTCGAGCGCATCTCCTGGCGTGAATCCGGTGGCGGGGTGGAGGTGGGGCTCCGCGGCGATGCCTTCGGCCGCTACGGCGTGCGCCTGCTCGTCGGCGGCGCGGTGCTCGTGGGTGCAGGCCTGGTCGCGCGGAGCGCGTGGGAGGACGCGCTCGAGACGGCGACCGCGTTCGAGGGGCTCCGCGCGCCGGCGGCGGCACTCACGCTCTGGGCGGTGGGCTACCCCGCGCCGCTCGACCCCTTCGCCGGCGTGCGGCCGCGACTGCCGGACGCGCCGCCGTTCGTCGAGCTGGATCAGGCCTGAGGCGGGACGCCGTACGGCGCCACCGGCGCGCCGTGCTTGCTCAGCACGTCGGCGATGGCCTCGCGCAGGTACTCGCTCTGCCGGATGCGCGTGGCGCGCGACAGGGTCTTCAGGGCCTCCAGCCGGTCCCGGGTGAGCCGGAACACGACGGAGGTGAGGCGGGGCGTCGGGTGGGAGATGGTCATACCTTGATACACATCGTCCTACGTCTTCGGCCGCGGTCAACTTCTTCGTCTTCGAGGGGAAAACGAAGTCTCTGAGCCTTCAAACCCGGAAAACGGGTCACTCGAAGAGATAGGTCCGGACCTGGAAGCCGCCGACCACGGCGGCCGCGATGCGGATGCCCTGCCCCGCCGTCACCTCGGCCGCCCCGCCCAGGTAGAGGCCGAAGACGGGGAACAGCTCGTACTGGATTCCGAAGCCCAGCCGGGGCCCGGCGGTCACGTTGGGCGTGACGTGCAGCGCGATCTCGGCGCTGAGGTAGGTCTTGAAGCGCTCCTCGCCGAAGTAGGCGCGAAGGCCGCCGGCGATGGCCACGTCCACGCTGTCCCCGCCGAAGCCGGTGCGCGCGCCCACCGTCCACTCGTTGCCCGACACCCCCATCGGGAAGGTGACCAGCGTCTCCAGCAGTGCCCGTCGCCCCTCCTCCGTCTCGCCGCCCGACTTCACCTCGCGCTTGAAGTCGATTCCCCCGCCCACCAGCAGGCCCAGCGCGCCCCGGTGATCGAACCGCTGCTCCTCCTCGGCGCCGTGCGCGAGGGCGGCGAGGACCAGGCTCAGCGCGAGCACCGCACGGCCGGCCGGGGTCACCGGCGCGCACCGCCGCCATGCGCTCAGGTGTGCGCTCCGGCCGAGGGGAGTCCCACCGCCTCGTTCAGCCGGCCCGACCGGAACGGCTCGAGGTCCAGCGCGACGAAGGCGAAGCCGCGCGCCCGCAGCGCTCGGTTGATGCGCTCGCGGAAGGCGGGATCGTCGAAGAGGTGTTGCTCCTCCGCCGCCACCTCCAGCCGGGCCACGTCGCCGTGGTAGCGGACGCGGAAGGTGCGCAGCCCGGCGGCGCGGAGGTCGGACTCGGCGCTGCCGATCTGAACCAGCCGCTCGGGGGTGACCGCCGTCCCGTAGGGGATGCGCGAGGCGAGGCAGGGCATCTGGGGCTTGTCCCAGGTCCGCAGCCCGAGCGCGCGCGAGTGGGCGCGGATCTCGTCCTTGGTCAGCCCCACCTCCGAGAGTGGCGAGCGGACCGAGTGCTCGCGCGCGGCCTGGTGTCCGGGGCGATAGTCACGGAGGTCGTCGGCGTTCAAGCCGTCCACGATGGCCGCCAGGCCGAGCTGCGCCGCCCACTCGGTGCAGAGCGTGTAGAGCTCCGTCTTGCAGAAGTAGCAGCGGTTGGTGGGGTTCGCGGCGTAGCGCGGGTCGCTCACCTCGTCGGAGCTCACCGACACGTGCCGCACCCCGATCTCGGCCGCGAGAGCCTCGGCCTCGCGCTTCTCCTCGGGAGCGACGCTCGCCGAGATGGCAGTGAGCGCCACGGCGCGCTCGCCCAGCTCGTCGCGGGCGATGCGGAGGACGAACGTGCTGTCCACGCCGCCCGAGAACGCGACCAGCACCGAGCCCAGCTCGCGCACGGAGGCGCGCAGGGACTGGACCTTGTGGTCGCTCCGCTCGACCAGCTGCTCCCACTGCGCGGGCGTCAGCACGGCGGGCGCGCTCCTCCGGCGACTAGCGCTTGCCCTTGGCCTTGCGCGGCTTGGCGACGCGGGCGGCCCGGGCGGCAGGACGGGCCCGAGCACCCTTCTTCGCGGGCGGGTTTGCCCGCATCCGCTTGCCGGTGATGACTCGCAGCTCGTCCCCCGTGACGTTCCCCATGTCCAGCAGCGCCTGGAAGATGCGCAGCGCGCCCGACTCGACCGTCTCCACGTCGGAGCGGATGGTCACTTCGGGCGAGGACGGCGGCTCGTACGGCTCGGTGATGCCGACGAAGTTCGGAATCTCTCCGGCCAGAGCCTTCTTGTACTTGCCGGTCGAGTCACGCTGGATGAGCTTCTCGGTCGGGCAATCGACGTAGACCTCGAGGTACCGGCCGATGAGACGACGGTTGTCCTCGCGGGCGCCCTTGTAGGGGCTGACCGACGCGACCAGCGTCGCGACGTGGTTCCGGGTGAGGAGGTTCGCCACCAGGCCCATCCGGCGAACGCCGATGTTCCGCTCCTCCTTGGTGTCCGCGGTGCCGCCCCAGTAGTCGTCGGCGAGGTCGTTCTCGTCGAGCACCTCGACGGCGCGCCCCACCTGCCGCATGCGGGCGGCGATGTAGTCGACCAGGGTGGTCTTACCGGCGCCGGACATCCCGGTGAGCCACAGCGTGAAGCCTTGGATGGGGGCCATGTACACTCCGCGAAGATGGGCGGGCAAATTTCGTACCAGCGCATGAAAACCGAAGCGCTGCGGGGGCTTGTGTGTACACGAAGTCGGCGTCCGTGACAATTCGAACTGCGGACATGCCGAGCCGGTGTCCCTGCGTAACCCAGCAAGATGATTCAGGGGACGTGAGGAAGCGGACAGGCGGTCTCGAGGAAGTCACCATCCGTCCAGACCGCCCAGCGCCCGCTCAGGGGGCGCCGCCCCTCGAAGCTGATGACCAGGTGCGCCACGCCTGGAAACAGGGGCTGCCCGTCGGGCGCTGCGTGGCGTCGGTCCTCTGCCGAGAAGCCTGACCCACCCTCCGGGTGCGAGTGGGCGATGGCGAGGACGCGCTCGCCCGCCTGATCGGCTTCGCGGAGGACGGCCAGCCAGGCGCGGGGGTCGAAGCTGAAGGCCCTACGGGCGGTTCGCGGGAAGGCGTCGGGGTCCCGGGCGTGATGCGCCGTCTGGGCATTCACCATCGGGACGAGCCGGACGCGGTCCTCGCGCCCGAGGAGCACCGCACATCCCTCCTCGGGGAGGGCCGCGGCCAGATGCCGGACCAGCTCGGCGAGGACGGCATCCGGCACGGACGGTGGCCGGTGGGTGCAGGGCTCCGCGCCGAGCGTCGAGAGCACGCCGGCGGGCGAGAGCTGGAGGCCCTCGAGCGCAGGGGCGAGGCCGAGCGCGCGCCGCTGGACGAGGAGCGCAAGGACGCTCCCCACCTGCACGCTCGCCGGCTCCGGGACATCGGGCGGCGCGAGCGCTGCCGTCACGCGGGCGAGGCAGGCGCGACATGCGTCCCCGGCGACGGACCAGAGCACGTGCGTGCCCGCGGCGGACCCGACCACCACGCCGGACCGCTGCGGCGCGCCGGGGGCGCCGAGGACGCGGAGGCGACTGGCCGGTGGCGCGCCGAGGAGCGGCTCCATCGGTGCCCAGGGACCTGCGCCGCCCGGGCCGGCGTGGGCCTCCGTTCCACCGGCGCGGAGGTACGCGGCCGCCGCAGCTGCCACCGCGCCGCCGAGCGCGAGCTCGACCTCGATCGCCCCGAGCGCCTCCTGCCCCCGCTCGCCCACGTCCCGCAGCAGGACCTGGCGGGCGTAGCGCTGGATCTGCGGCTCGTTCAACACCCCGCGCCCTCTCGACGGAGCAGGAGGCGCCAGGTGCCATCGTCGAGCGGCTCGAGCCCGAGCACGGTGTGCCCGAGGTCCCTCGCGCTCCCCGGCACGTTGCGCAGCGGCTCGTCCCCCTTGAGCCGCACCTCGAGGACGCCACCGACGGGGAGACGCTCGAGCGCGATCCGCGTCCGGACGAAGGTCATCGGGCAGACCTCGGCGGTGATGTCGATGCGCGCATCGGGCGTCACGCGTGCGCTCCGCAGCCGGGGCAGCCGGGCACTCGACGGACAGTGAGCGTCCGGAAGCGCAGGCTGCGCCCGTCCACCACGTGCAGCGTGCTCCGTCCCGCGGGGGATGACGGGCCGAGCGCGAGCGACGCCTGCAGCGCCCCGAGCACGCCGGCCAGGGACCCGAGCACGCCGGCCCGGGCGCAGGTGGGCACCTCGTCCTCGCCGGGAGGCGTCCCGTAGAGACACCGCAGGCATGCGCCGCCGGGGTCGATGCGCATCGCCTGGCCGCCCCACTGCACCACTCCGCCCGAGACGAGCGGGGTTCCGGCGCGCGCCACAGAGTCGCTGAGGAGGAACTTGGCCGCGACCGAGTCGGTCCCGTCGATCGCCAGAGCATGGCGGGCGAGCAGAGCGTCCACGTCCCCGGGACCGACCCGTCGCGTCCAGGTCTCGAGCTCCAGCTCCGGGAAGGCACGAGACAGCCGCTCCCGGGCGGCCTCGACCTTGGGTCGACCGACGTCCTCCGTCCCGTACAGCGGCTGGCGGTGGAGGTTGGAGGTCTCCACCACGTCGCCGTCCACCAGGGTGAGGCGGCGAGCCCCGGCCTGCGCCAGCGCGACCGCCGCCGGACAGCCCAGCCCCCCCATGCCGATGATCACCGTCGCTCCGAGCATCCCTCGGCTAGGGTAACTCCATGCGCCCTGCCCTGCTCCAGGTCCTGCTCCTCGCCGCGGTGGCCTGTCGCCCGTCCACCTCGCACGAGGCGAGTGCGCCACCGGCTCCATCGCAGTCACCGGCTGCCCGCCCGACGCCTCCCGCCGAGCGGGCTGCCCCGCCGCCCGTCTCCGCCAGCCGCATCCAGCCCGACCCGAAGCAGACCGAGTGCGTGGAGCGGTGGCTGAAGGGACACGGGCTCGACGACTACGGCAACCCCCGGGGGACGATGTACACCGGTGGCACGCCGACCTTCGACGAGACGACGGGCCGGTCGGTGGACCGCTGGACCCTCGTGGCGAAGAACCGGCCCGAGGCGCTGCAGAGCTGCGCGGTGCCGGTGCCGCCGTGAGCTCGGAGATCACGACGGTGTACGTCTTCCTGCCGGACGAGGGAGTCGACGTCTGGCGACCGGTTCATGCTCGACACCCGACGGCGCACATGACGGGGAGCGGTGGGAGTTCCCACCTGGCTCGATCGTTCGCTGCGAGACGCGGCTGCTGTCCGACGAGCAGCACTTCGTCGCCGTCCACCGCCTCTGACCAGTCTCAGGCGGGGACGGGGGCAGGAGCCGCCGAGCGCTTCTCCAGCGCCACGATGACGTCGTCGAGGTGGCGCCAGACCTGCCGCTCGTGCTGGATGACCTCCTCGATGCGTCCCTCGGGCGAGACCATGAAGGTCACCCGCCGGTTGATGCGGACCAGTGGCCAGAGCACGCCGAAGCGCTCGCTGATCTTCCGGTCGCTGTCGCCGAGCAGCGGGTACTCGATCTTCTCGCTGCGGGCGAACTCGCACTGAACGTCGGGCCGGTCGACCGAGACGCCCACCAGCTCGGCCCCCAGCGCGCGGATGCGCGCCTGGTTGTCGCGGAAGTGGCGGATCTCCTCCGTGCACCCCGCGGTGAAGGCCTTGGGGAAGAAGAAGAGAACCAGTCGTCGACCCCGGTAGTCAGCCAGGCGAACCGTCCGCCCCTGACAGTCGTGCGCCTCGAACTCCGGCGCCGGGTCACCCACCCCGAGCATGAACACCTCCGGATCGCTCCATTTGCCACGAAACCGGGCCGGAGGCACCCCGGGCACAGGTACAGGCGTCGCTCAGTGGAAGCCGAGCACTGCCCAGGTGAGCCAGTGTGCCACCGCCGGCGAGACCAGGCGGCCGGTCCGGTCTCGCAGGAGCCCGAACACCAGTCCGAACGCGGTCTTCCCGAGGAGCCCCCAGAACTCGAAACGCAGGTGGTAGAGGGCGAAGAGGACGGCGGTGAGGAGCAGGCCGGCTCCCCGTGCGAGCGTGCGCTGGAGGGTGGGCTGGAGGTTGCCCCGGAAGAGCGTCTCCTCGGTGAGCGCGGCCTCGATGCCGATGAGCACGCAGAGGAGGCGCTCCAGGAACGACACCTGCCACCACCCGTGCAGCGTCTCGGCGGCCGTCGCGCCGCGCGACATCGAGACGAGGAGTACGATGCCGCAGCAGACGATCCCGCCCACCACGCCCTGGACGACGTCCGGTCCGAGCCGGTCCGCGCGCCAGCCGAGCGAGGCGAGGGAGATCCGCCCCCAGACGACCAGCCCGAGCCCGACGACGCCGCCGAGGGACAGAACGCTCGTCCCGAGGAGCGCGCCGAAGGTCCAGCCGTCGATGACCTCGAGGTCGCCGCGTCCGGTCACGCGCGCGAGCAGGACGAACCCGACGACCCGGGTCAGCGCCAGGAGCGCGACGAGCAGGAGCGCATGGGCGAGCCGCGCGCCCGTGCCGAGCTCCCAGCGCGGCTTCGTCGAGCGAACCGGCGCGGCCGGGGCGAGTTCCATCGACGCAGTCTAGAGCACGTCGGACGAGGTCGGCCGGCCGTCGCGTCAGCGTGACCCGCGATTCAGCCCGGAAGTGACGGAGTGACATCTCGTGGCTTGCCTCACCGTTGCCGCGTCCGGGAGATCACGGCCTTGGCCGCAGGCGCGCGAGATGAAAGCCGTCTTAGCGATGCTCCTCGCCGCGGCCGTTGCGACGACCCTGCCCATCGCCGTCCTCGGATCCTCGATCTGGCTCGCCGAGCCGGCCTCGACGTTTGAGGATTCTTCTGCCGCCGAACCTGACTCGGACGAGGCTCCGGTCCCTGAAACAACAGCCCGCCCCCGCTGAGCGGGGGCGGCCCCCCTCCCTCACGGCATCGGCGGCCGGGGCATCCCTCCATCCGGCACTCCGACCGAGGGCGGCGCGGGCACGACGACCCCCATCGGCTTGCCGAGCTGCTGCCGCGCGTAGGTCACCCCCTCGGTGAAGGCCATTCCGGCTCCACCGACGTGCGCGTCGAAGAGGCAGCCCTCCCACCGGGCTCCGGCGTCGGGCGTGATGCCGTTCCTCCGGCACGTGTCGGCCACCGCCGCCTGCTGGTCCGCCGTCAGCGTGACGATCGCGTCCTGGACGCCCACCGTCCCCGGGCACCCGCTCAGGAACAGCGAGCCCTGGACCTCGGTGGACCAGCTCCGGGCGAACTCGTTGAGCGTGGTCACGTCGGTGCGGAGCTGCTGCACGGTCGTCGATCCCACCCCGTCACCGAACTCGAGGTTCGAACGCGGCGGTGAGTTCCCGGCCATGCCCTCCACCGACAGGCTCGGCACGGGAATCATCGTCACGTTCATGTAGGTCGGAAACGCGATGGCGTGGACCTGCGACCCGCCGCTCGGGCCACCGTGGTAGGTGACGAGGTACTCGTAGCCGATGGTCCCGCTGAAGCTCTTCCGGGCGGTCTGGACGTCGGCCAGCAATCTCCGGGTCCCCTTCTCGCGGAACCCCACCCAGCCGATGCCTTCGAGATTCCCGACCACCTCGACCAGCGTGTCGCCCGTGCCCTGGATGCTCAGGTGGGGCGCTGCGATGTCGAGCACCAGCGTGTACGGGCTCGCGCGCCCGTCGGGGATCGAGAGCGCCATCCGCTTGGTGATGCTCGTGTTCCGGTTGTTCACCCACGGCTGGGTGTCGATCTGCAGCGCGACGTTGCTCCCGCTGGTCCGCGACTCGGCGAGCGTGAGGCAGCCCGCCTTCTGGAAGTCGTACGCCTGACCGCCGAAGGTGCGGAAGTGCACGTCGCCGTTGCCACCGCCCCCACCGGCATCGGGCGTGCCGCCATCGGGAGGCGGGCCACCACCGCAGGCGGAGATCACCTCGCGGATCGCGTCCGCGGTTCCCGTCCCGTCGGGCTGCGTCTGGAGGTAGATGCCGCCGGTCTGCGTGGCGTAGTTCTGCATGATCGCGACGATCTGCGGATCGATTCCCTGGGTGGGGACGAACACCGCGGAGATCTTGATGCGGGCCGCGGCCGCGTCGAGGGCCCGCTGGTTCGCGTTCACGTCGTCGACCCCGGGCGTGTAGAAGTCGTCGAAGCCCGCCGGCAGCGCGTCGGTGATCAGCACGATGATCTTCAGGGCCGAGCTGCGGAACGGCAGCGCGGTCCCGGTCTGGTGCGGACCCGGGCCGAGCGCGTTGATCGTCGTCCGGAGCGCCTCGTCCGTCATCTCGGGCGCATTGCCCCCTCCCCCGGCGAAGAGGTTCTGGACCGCGTTCTGGATCGCCGTCCGGTTGCCCGCGGCGAACTGGACGCCCACGTCGATGGCGTCCCGGACGGTCACCAGCTCGGCGCGGTAGTCCCCGGCGGAGGCGGCGACGATCTGGTCCATCAGCTGGGGAATGGCCGCCTTCACGTTGTTGATCGCCCCGCCCATGCTCCCCGTGACGTCGATGACGAAGGCGACGTCCATCGGTCCGCAGGGCTGCTGGGGAACTCCGCTGTCCGATCCGCCACCTCCACCGTCGCTCCCGGACGAGCCTCCGTCCGGCCCTCCCGGCGTACCGGGACTGCTGGCCGCTCCGGCAAGCACCACCGAGAGGAGCGCAAGCCCCGCCCATCGTGCCCCCGCCCACGGACTCCGTTCGCTTCTCACGTGCATGGCGCACCCCGCGCAGGCGCCGATGCCTGCAAGGAGCGTCCCCGAGCGGGCGCCCTTCCTTCGCCCTCGGGTCTCGGGCACTTGCTCGACCGGCCCTGCCCCGACTGTGACCGGACGCTCCCGGCGCTGTGAGCGAGCGATCGCAGTCGGGCGAACGAGAGGGCACACCCTGTCGTGAAGCCCGGTGCCGGAAACGAAGAGGCCGCCCCCGCTCGGTGACGGGGACGGCCTCGTTCACTTCAGACCCTGGAACTCAGCGCGCAGGGGCGCGCCACCGATCTGGCTCAGCCCGCGCTGGAGGTGGTCCCGAGCGGCGGGAGCGCAGTCTCGGGCGGCAGGAGCGGCCCGTCGTCGTGCGCTCCGGCGAGGGCCGCCTCGAGATGGCTGATCTCGTCGGCCGGGCTCTCCACCTCGAGGTCGAGGTGCTTGTACTGCGGCAGCCCGGTTCCGGCGGGGATCAGCCGGCCCATGATGACGTTCTCCTTGAGGCCACGGAGGTAGTCCACCTTGCCGTTGATCGCGGCCTCGGTGAGCACCTTCGTCGTCTCCTGGAACGAGGACGCCGAGATGAACGACTCGGTGGAGAGCGAGGCCTTGGTGATGCCGAGCAGCAACGGCTCGCCCGCGGCCGGCTTGTCGCCCCGGGCCATCACCTTCTCGTTCTCCTCCTCGAACACCCAGCGCTCCACCTGCTCGTCGACCAGGAAGCTGGTGTCGCCCACATCGGTGACCCGCACCCGGCGCAGCATCTGCCGGACGATGGTCTCGATGTGCTTGTCGTTGATCTTCACGCCCTGCAGCCGGTAGACCTCCTGCACCTCGTCCACCAGGTAGCGGGCCAGCTCCTTCTCGCCCAGCACCTTGAGGATGTCGTGCGGGTTCGCCGCGCCGTCCATCATCGGCTCACCGGCCCGCACCCGGTCTCCGGAGTGCACGCTGATGTGCTTGCCCTTGGAGATCAGGTACTCCTTCGCGAGGTCGGTCCGCTGCTCGCCGTTCACCTCGGGGGTGATGATCAGCTTCCGCTTCCCCTTGGTGTCCTTGCCGAACGAGACCACGCCGTCGATCTCCGCGATGATCGCGTGATCCTTCGGCTTGCGAGCCTCGAAGAGCTCGGCCACGCGCGGCAGACCACCGGTGATGTCCTTGGTCTTCGTGGTCTCGCGCGGCGCCTTGGCGATCACCTCGCCGGCGGTGATGGTGTCACCGTCGTTCACCGTGATGATCGAGCCCTGCGACAGGTAGTAGCTCGCCGGCTGCCCCGAGGTGGGGAGGGTCAGCACCTCGCCGTCCTCGCCACGGAGCGTGATCCGCGGACGGGCGTCGGGGTCCTTGGACTCGACGATGGTCTTCCGGGACAGACCGGTGACCTCGTCGAGCGTCTCGGACATCGTGACGCCCTCGATGATGTCGTCGAACCGGACGACACCGCCGACCTCGGTGAGGAGCGGAACCGCGAACGGGTCCCACTCCGCGAGGAGCGTCGGGCCGTCGAGCTTCTGGCCGTCCTTCACCAGCAGCTTGGCGCCGTAGATGACCTGGTAGCGCTCGCGCTCACGGCCCGAGTCGTCGACCAGGAGCACCTCGCCGTTCCGGTTCATCACCACCAGCGTTCCGTCGGCCCGCTTCACGGTGTTCAGGTTGCTGAACTTCACCGTGCCGGCGTTCCGGTTCTCGAGGCTGGACTGCTCCGCGCGCCGGGTCGCCGCGCCGCCGATGTGGAAGGTCCGCATCGTCAGCTGGGTGCCGGGCTCGCCGATGGACTGGGCGGCGATGACGCCCACCGCCTCGCCGATGGAGACCTTCCGGCCGCGGGCGAGGTCACGCCCGTAGCACTCGACGCAGATGCCGCGCCGGGCCTGGCAGGTGAGGACCGAGCGGATCTTCACCTTGTCCAGACCGGAGTTCTCGATCTTCCCGACCTTGGCCTCGTCGATCTCCTCGTTGGCCCGCACCAGCACCTCGCCGGTGACCGGGTCGTGGATGTCGTCCAGGGCCACGCGGCCGAGGATGCGCTCGCCGAGCGCCTCGATGATCTCGCCGCCCTCGACCAGGGCGCCGATGATCAGACCGTCCATCGTGCCGCAGTCGTACTCGGTGATGATCGCGTCCTGCGCCACGTCCACCAGCCGGCGGGTCAGGTAACCCGAGTTGGCGGTCTTGAGCGCCGTGTCGGCCAGACCCTTCCGGGCGCCGTGGGTGGAGATGAAGTACTGCAGAACCGAGAGGCCCTCACGGAAGTTCGCGGTGATCGGCGTCTCGATGATCTCGCCCGACGGCTTGGCCATGAGGCCGCGCATTCCGGCCAGCTGACGGATCTGCTGGGCGGAGCCACGGGCTCCCGAGTCGGCCATGATGTAGATGGGGTTGAACGAGGGCTGCTTGCGGCTCTCCCTCTTGCCGCTGCCCGCCTCCCCGGAGACCTCTTCCTGGGAGATCTGCTGCATCATCTCCCCGGCGACCTTCTCGGTGACCTCGGCCCAGATGTCGATCACCTTGTTGTACCGCTCGCCGTCGGTGATCAGGCCCTCCAGGTACTGGTTCTCGATCTCCGCCACTTCCTTCCGGGCGTAGTCGAGGAACTCCTGCTTCCGGGGCGGGATCTTCATGTCCTTGAGGGCGATGGAGATGCCCGCCTTGGTGGCGTGGGTGTACCCGAGGCTCCGGATGCGGTCGGCGAGGAGGACGGTCTCCTTCTCACCGGTGAGGCGGTAGCAGGTGTCGATCAGGGCGCCGAGCTGCTTCTTGTCCAGCACCTTGTTGATCGCGTCGAAGCCGACCTTCTTCGGAACGATGTCCGAGAGCAGCACGCGGCCGACGGTGGTCTCCTTGCGGACCCCGTCGATGCGGCAGACGACCTTCGCCTGGAGCGCGACCTCACCGTGGTCGTACGCGGCGCGGACCTCCTCCGGAGAGGCGAAGACGCGGCCCTCGCCCTTCGCGAACTCCCGGGGGCGGGTCATGTAGTAGATGCCGAGCACCATGTCCTGCGTCGGCACGATGATCGGCTTGCCGTTCGCCGGGCTGAGGATGTTGTTGGTGCTCATCATCAGCACCCGCGCCTCCATCTGAGCCTCGACGGAGAGCGGGACGTGGACGGCCATCTGGTCGCCGTCGAAGTCGGCGTTGAACGCGGCGCACACCAGCGGGTGCAGCTGGATCGCCTTGCCCTCGATCAGCACCGGCTCGAAGGCCTGGATGCCGAGGCGGTGCAGGGTCGGCGCACGGTTCAGGAGGACCGGGTGCTCGCGGATGACCTCCTCCAGGATGTCCCAGACCTCGGGGCGCTCGCGCTCCACCATCTTCTTCGCGCTCTTGATGGTGGTGACGTACCCCTTCTCCTCGAGCTTGTTGTAGATGAACGGCTTGAACAGCTCGAGGGCCATGATCTTCGGCAGGCCGCACTGGTGGAGCTTCAGCTCCGGGCCCACGACGATCACCGAGCGCCCGGAGTAGTCCACGCGCTTGCCGAGCAGGTTCTGACGGAACCGGCCCTGCTTTCCCTTCAGCATGTCGGAGAGCGACTTCAGCGGCCGCTTGTTCGGACCGGTGATGGTCTTGCCGCGGCGGCCGTTGTCGAACAGCGCGTCCACCGCCTCCTGCAGCATCCGCTTCTCGTTGCGGATGATGATGTCCGGGGCGTTGAGCTCCTGGAGCCGCTTCAGCCGATTGTTCCGGTTGATGACCCGGCGGTACAGGTCGTTCAGGTCCGAGGTCGCGAACCGGCCACCGTCGAGGGGGACCAGCGGGCGCAGGTCGGGCGGAATGACCGGGATGACGTCGAGCATCATCCACTCCGGCCGGTTGCCGGAGATGCGGAAGGCCTCCACCACCTTGAGCCGCTTGGCGATCTTCTTCCGCTTGGCCTCGGAGTTGGTCTCCCGCATCTCGCGGCGGAGCTCCTCCGACAGCTTGTGGACGTCGATGCTCTTCAGCATCTCGCGGACCGCCTCGCCGCCCATGCCGGCGACGAAGCTGTCCTCACCGTGCTCCTGGTAGAGCCGGTGGAGCTTCTCCTCCGAGACGAGCTCGCCCTTCACCAGCGGCGTCGCCTTGGGGTCGATGATGATGTAGCTCTCGCAGTAAAGGACCTTCTCCAGATCCTTCAGCGTGATGTCGAGCAGGTTGCCGATGCGGCTCGGCAGGCTCTTCAGGAACCAGATGTGGGCCACCGGGGTGGCCAGGGTGATGTGCCCCAGCCGCTCGCGGCGGACCTTGGACTGGATGACCTCGACGCCGCACTTCTCGCAGACCACCCCGCGGTGCTTCATGCGCTTGTACTTGCCGCAGTTGCACTCGTAGTCCTTCACCGGGCCGAAGATGCGGGCGCAGAACAGGCCGTCCCGCTCCGGCTTGAAGGTGCGGTAGTTGATGGTCTCCGGCTTCTTCACCTCGCCGTGGGACCACTGCCGGATCTTGTCCGGGCTGGCCAGCGCGACACGGATCGCCTGGAACGACAGCGGGTCCTTCGGCTTCTCGAAGAAGTTGAAGATGTCCTTCACGTTGCCTCCGAAATTCTCTCGTTCACTGCCTCGCCGGAGTCGCGCCCTGCGCGGTCACCCGGCCTCTCGAATCCAAAGAGCGACGCCCCCCGTGCTGCGGGGCGCCGGCTGACTAGGCGTCCGTCCCGGTCTTCCGGGGCTCGCCGTCGAACCCGTCGCCGAGGGATCGCTGCCGCTCGGGAGGAGCCGTCTCGAGCAGCTCCACGTCCATCGCCAGCGACTGGAGCTCCTTGAGGAGCACGTTGAACGACTCGGGCAGGCCCGACTCGAGCACGTTGTCGCCCTTCACGATGGCCTCGTACATCCGGGTCCGGCCCACGACGTCGTCGGACTTCACGGTGAGGAACTCCTGGAGCGTGTAGGCCGCGCCGTAGGCCTCCATCGCCCAGACCTCCATCTCTCCGAGCCGCTGTCCGCCGAACTGCGCCTTGCCGCCCAGCGGCTGCTGGGTGACGAGGCTGTAGGGCCCGATGCTCCGGGCGTGGATCTTCTCGTCCACCAGGTGGTGGAGCTTGAGCATGTACATGACGCCCACGGTGACGCTCTGGTCGAACGGCTCACCGGAGCGCCCGTCGAAGAGCACCATCTGGCCAGAGCGCGGGAGCTCCGCCTCGTCGAGCAGCGTGTGGATCTCGTTCTCCCGCGCGCCGTCGAACACCGGGGTGGCCACGTGGATGCCCCTGCGGAGCCGCTGGCAGAGGGTCACGACTTCCTTGTCGGGAAGCCCGTCGAGGAACTCGCCAAAGGCCCTGTCGTCGTAGACCTTCTTGAGCTCCTTCCGCAGCTCGTCACCGCTCCACTTCTCCTCGATGAACTTCTGGAGCCGCTCGCCCACGCCACGGGCTGCCCAGCCCAGGTGTGTCTCGAGGATCTGCCCGATGTTCATGCGGCTCGGCACGCCGAGCGGGTTGAGCACGATGTCCACCGGACGGCCGTCCTCGAGGTACGGCATGTCCTCCTCGGGGAGGACGCGGCTGACCACGCCCTTGTTGCCGTGGCGGCCGGCCATCTTGTCGCCCACCGCGAGCTTGCGCTTGATGGCCACGTACACCTTGACCATCTTGATGACGCCCGGCGGGAGCTCGTCGCCCTTCTTGATGCGGGCGATCTTCTCCCCGAAGACGAGCTTCACCGCCTCCTTCTGCTCCTCGAGGCTGCGGAGGATCTCGCGAACCTTGCTGTCGAGCGGCTCGCCGACGCTGATCTCGTTCCAGTACCGGTAGGGCACGGTGGAGAGGAGCGCGTCGTCGAGGACGTCTCCCTTCTTGAGCAGGACCTTGCCCTTGTCGTCGACCAGCCGGCCCTCGACCTCCTTGCCGGTCAGCATCTTCCGCAGCCGGGCGAACGCCGAGTCCTGGATGACCTTGATCTCGTCGTTCTGGTCCTTGAGGAGCTTGGCCTCGTCGGCGGACTCGATCTGCTTGGCCCGCTCGTCCTTCTCCACGCCCTTCCGGCTGAACACCTTGGCGCCGATGATGGTGCCGGTGACGCCGGGCGGTACGCGGAGCGAGCTGTCACGCACGTCGCCCGCCTTCTCGCCGAAGATGGCCCGGAGGAGCTTCTCCTCGGGGCTGAGCTGGGTCTCGCCCTTGGGGGTGATCTTCCCCACCAGGACGTCGCCCGGCTTCACCTCGGCGCCGATGCGGATGATGCCCGACTCGTCGAGGTCCTTGAGGGCCTCCTCGCCGACGTTCGGGATGTCGCGGGTGATCTCTTCCTTCCCGAGCTTGGTGTCCCGGGCGATGCACTCGAACTCCTCGATGTGGATCGAGGTGAAGATGTCGTCCTTGAGCAGCCGCTCGGAGAGGAGGATCGAGTCCTCGAAGTTGTAGCCCTGCCAGGGCATGAAGGCGACGACCACGTTCGCCCCCAGCGCCAGCTCACCGGTCTCGGTCGCGGGCCCGTCGGCGATGACGTCGCCCTTCTTCACCCGGTCACCCTTGCGGACGATGGGCTTCTGGTTGAGGCAGGTGTTCTGGTTGCTCCGCTGGTACTTGAGGAGGTTGTAGATGTCGACCTCGGAGCCCACGTCGCTCACGTTTCCGACGTCGGCCTTCACCACGATCCGGCTCGCGTCCACGGCCTCGACCACGCCGTCGCGCCGTGCGACGCAGGTGACGCCCGAGTCGCGGGCCACCACCGCCTCCATCCCGGTGCCCACCAGCGGGCTCTGGGTGCGGAGGAGCGGGACTGCCTGACGCTGCATGTTGCTGCCCATCAGCGCGCGGTTGGCGTCGTCGTTCTCGAGGAAGGGGATCAGCGACGCGGCCACCGAGACCAGCTGGTTCGGTGACACGTCCATGAGGTCCACGTCCTCGGGCTTGGCCTGGACGAACTCACCACCCCGGCGGCTGGACACCAGCTCGTTGACGAACTTGCCCCTCTTGTCGAACTCGGCGTTCGCCTGGGCGATGGTGTGCTTCTCCTCCTCGAGGGCGGAGTAGAACGCCGTCTCGCCGGTGACTCCGCCTTCCTGGACCTTGCGGTACGGGGTCTCGACGAAGCCGAACTCGTTGACCCGGGCGAACGTGGAGAGCGACGCGATGAGGCCGATGTTCGGACCTTCCGGCGTCTCGATGGGGCAGATACGGCCGTAGTGCGTCGGGTGCACGTCGCGCACCTCGAAGCCGGCGCGCTCGCGGGTCAGACCACCCGGGCCCAGGGCCGAGAGGCGCCGCTTGTGCGTCACCTCGGAGAGGGGGTTGGTCTGGTCCATGAACTGCGACAGCTGCGACGACCCGAAGAACTCCTTGATCACCGCCGTGACCGGCTTGGCGTTGATCAGGTCGTGGGGCATGAGGGTCTCGATCTCCTGGAGGCTCATGCGCTCCTTGATCGCCCGCTCCATGCGCACCAGACCGATGCGGTACTGGTTCTCGAGCAGCTCGCCCACCGCGCGGACGCGGCGGTTGCCGAGGTGGTCGATGTCGTCGATGGTCCCGCGCCCGTTCTTGAGGTCGATCAGGTAGCGGATGACCTCGAGGATGTCGCGCTTGGTGAGGATCTGCCCGTCGAGCGGCTCCTCGAGGCCGAACTTGAAGTTCAGCTTGAGGCGGCCGACCTTCGAGAGGTCGTAGCGCTCGGGGTTGAAGAAGAGGTTGGTGAAGAGGTTGATCGCCGTCTCCGGCGTCGGAGGATCGCCGGGGCGCAGCCGCCGGTAGATCTCCATGATCGCCTGCTCGGGCGTGTCGATCTTGTCCAGCATCAACGTCTCACGCAGGTACGGGCCCACGTTGAGGTTGTCGATGAAGAGGACCTTGAACTCCTTGATGCCGCGCTTGAGGAGCTCGTCCACCTTCTCCTGGGAGACCTCCTCGTTGCACTCGAGGATCACCTCGCCGGTGGCCTCGTCCACCACGTCGTAGGCGGAGACCTTGGTGAAGAGCTCGTCGGCGTCGATGGGCAGCGTGCGCATCTTCGCCGCCTCGAGCTTCTTGATCGCCCCGCGGGTGAACTTGCGGTTCTTCTTGACGATGACCTCGCCGGACTTGGTCTTGATGTCGCGGGTCGCGCGCTGGCCGGGGAGCAGCTCCAGCTCGACCGACTTCTCGTAGTCCGTCGCCGAGTTCAGGTAGATGGTCTCGGTCGCGTAGTAGTAGTTGAGGATCTCCTCGGTCGTGCCGCGGAACTCGATGGGGTTCTTCTTCGCGGTGTCCGGCACGGCGCCGAGCGCGCGGATCAGCACGGTGGCCGGCAGCTTCCGGCGCCGGTCGATGCGGACGTAGAGCAGGTCCTTGTGGTCGAACTCGAAGTCGATCCACGAGCCGCGGTAGGGGATGATCCGGGCGTTGTAGAGCAGCTTGCCCGAGCTGTGGCTCTTGCCCTTGTCGTGGTCGAAGAAGGCGCCGGGGCTCCGGTGCAGCTGGCTGACGACGACGCGTTCGGTCCCGTTGATGATGAAGGTCCCGTTCTGCGTCATCAGCGGGATCTCGCCGAAGTAGACCTCCTGCTCCTTCACGTCGCGGATCGACTGGGCGCCGGTCTCCTCGTCCTTGTCCCAGACCACCAGGCGCACGACCACCTTGATCGGCGCGGAGTAGGTCATCCCCCGCTGGTGGCACTCGTCGACGTCGTACTTCGGCCGCTCGAGGTTGTAGCTGACGAACTCCAGGGAGCTCGTCTCGTTGAAGTCGCGGATGGGGAAGACCGACTTGAAGACGCCCTGAAGCCCAACATCCTCGCGCTTGTCCGGTGCGACGTCCGCCTGGAGGAACTTCTCGTACGACTGCTTCTGGATGTTGATGAGGTTCGGGATGTCGATGATCTTCTGGATCTTCGCGAAGCTCTTTCGGGTACGGAAGTTGTTCTGGACGGTGGCGGGCATCAGTTCTCCCAACGACGACTGGGACTCGGCAGGTTTCTCGAAACGGCGATGCCGGCGCCCCTCGCTACCGAGGAGATCGCCGGCACGCCTGTGGAACGCTCGCGGATCAGGCGCGTTGGCACCGGGGGACGTGGGCCCCGGGGCACGCGCAAGACTCGCCGACTACTTGATCTCGACGGTGGCGCCAGCCGCAGTGAGCTGGTCCTTGATCTTCTTGGCGTCGTCCTTGTTGACGCCTTCCTTGACCGTCTTCGGCGCGCCCTCGACCAGGTCCTTCGCCTCCTTCAGGCCCAGGCCGGTGATGGCGCGGATCTCCTTGATGACGTTGATCTTGTTGGCGCCCGCGTTCGCGAGGACGACCGTGAACTCGGTCTTCTCCTCGGCGGGGGCAGCGGCGGCACCACCCGCGCCGGCGCCGGCGGCGGCGACGGCAACGGCGGCGGCGGACACGCCCCACTTCTCCTCGAGCTTCTTCACGAGATCGGCGGCCTCCATCACGGTGAGGGAGGACAGCGACTCGACGATCTGATTCAGGTCTGCCATGGCGGAATTCAGCCTCTTAACGGGACTTGACTCTCTGCAGCAGAGTCGTTCCCAGTGAATGGTTTGAAAAACTTATGACTGCAATTAACTTGTCTTCTCCAATGCCTCTGCCCTGGCCTTGATCAGGCGGGCGAGGCGGCTTCCTGGCTCGGCGACCGTGCGGACGAGCTTGCCCGCCGGCTGATTGAGCATCCCGAGGATCTTCGCGCGGAGCTCGGGCAGCCCCGGCAGCTTCGCCAGCGCAACCACTCCCGCCGCGTCGGTCTTCTTCCCCTCGACGACGGCGCTCCGGATCTTCAGGGTCTCCAGATCCTTGATGAACTCATGGAGGATCTTCGCCGGGGCGACCACATCGTCGTATCCGATCGCGATCGCCACTGGACCCTTGAAGTCGTCGCTCACCACCTCGACCGGGGTGCCCTTCGCAGCGCGCCTGGCCAGGGTGTTCTTGAGGACCTTGTAGTCCACGCCCGAGTCCCGGAACTTCTTCCGGAGCCGGGTGACGGTCTCCACGTTGAGCTTGGAGAACTCCGCCACGATGGCCGTCCGGGCCCGGGCGAACTTCTCGTTCAGCTCCTTGATCATCACTTCCTTCTCGCTCTTCTCCACTCTGTCTCACCTCCCATCGGTGCCGGCCGTTCGACGGCTGGCGTGCTGCCCTGAGCCAGAGTGGCAAGAGCGAGAGGGACGCCTCACGGCGCCCGTCTTGTGCGAGGCAGGACCTCGCGTCCCGGGTCCCCGCGTCCGGGGCCCAGCGCTCCCATGTCTCGGCAGGGCCGGAGGTCGTGGCCGTCGCCAGCCTCCATTTCGACGGGAGTCACACCCGTCCCTGCGGTCTTGGACCAGGGGGTTTCGCCGGGGGGCTAGTCCCGGCGGAACCGGCGCATCTAGCAAGGGGTGGGCCGGATGTCAAAGCCCGCCCGGGCGCTGGGTTCCTGGCCGGGAAGCGAGCGCCGGACTTCACCCTAAGACAGAAACCCCGCGCCGCAACCAGGTGTCAGGAGCGAGGTTTCAGAGAACTCGTCTTCGCTCTCAGTGAACCGCCCGGAACCGGTCGGAACGACCCGAACCGCCGCTTCCCTGCGGGCGCGCTCCCGTGAGCGCGGTCTCAGAGAACTCGTCTTCGCCCGGAGTGAATCGAGCCGTCAGACCCTTCCCCGCACGTCCGGCGTCCGAGGAAGCACGCTCCTCCCGACGCTTCGCCTCGCGGAGGTCGCTCGCTGCGCTCTGTGACCCAGAGCCCATCCGCGGCGTATCTCCCCATCATGCGCCTCACGTTGCTCGTCGCCGTCGCCGCCGCATCCTTCCTCGCCGTCGCCTTTCGAGGATCGCTCATGGCCGGATCAGAGAAGAAGGTGGTTCCTCTTCCCGTGGGCACGAACCCGGGGGGCGCCGGTGCCGGCACGCCCCTGAAGGCAGCCCCCGGACACCAGCTCGCGATCTTCGCCCAGGGCTGCTTCTGGGGAGTCGAGTACCGCTTCCGCCAGGTCCCCGGCGTCACGGCGACCGCGGTCGGCTACACCGGCGGGAAGACCGCGAACCCGAGCTACGAGGACGTCGGCGGGCACGGCACAGGCCACGCCGAGTCGGTGCTCGTCGAGTTCGATCCGGCCAAGGTGAGCTACGCGCGGCTTCTGGAGATCTTCTGGAGCTCGCACGACTCCACCAGCGGCAACCGCCAGGGGCCGGACGTGGGGTCGCAGTACCGCTCGGCCATCTTCACCTTCGGCCCGGACGAGCAGGCCCAGGCGCTCGCCTCGCGCGATGCCGAGCAGAAGAAGCTCATGGACAAGATCACCACCGAGATCGCTCCGGCGGGCCCCTTCTGGAAGGCCGAGGACTACCACCAGCAGTGGGACGAGAAGCACGGCTACGAGTCGTGCCCGCTTCCACGCCACGCGCGGGCAAGGACCGGCTCGTGAGCGTCTCTCGCCGCGCGCTGATCGGTGGCGCGCTCGCCGTGGGCGCCGTCACCCTCCTCCGCCGCAGCCAGGCGGCCGCGCCCACGAAGGGCAAGACCTTCGAGGTCGAGAAGACCGACGCCGAGTGGAAGGCCCTCCTCTCTCCCGCGGCCTACGACGTCCTCCGGCACGAGGGAACCGAGCGCGCGGGGACGAGCCCGCTGCTCGACGAGCACCGTGACGGCAGCTTCCTCTGCGCCGGCTGCGCCCTTCCCCTCTTCTCGTCGAAGACGAAGTTCGAGAGCCACACCGGCTGGCCGAGCTTCTACGCCCCGCTCCCCGGCGCGGTGGAGACCACCGAGGACCGCACCTTCATGATGGTCCGCACCGAGGTGCACTGCCGCCGCTGCGGCGGACACCTCGGCCACGTCTTCGACGACGGGCCGAAGCCGACCGGGCTTCGCTACTGCATGAACGGCGTCGCGCTCAGCTTCCGACCCGGCTCCGCCTGAACGTGTGAAGAAGCGCTCCGGTTCCTCCGACCTCTTGCCATCGAGGTGAGGGAGAAGGAGGGTCCGGAGCGTGACGCAACCCGACAACTCCGTCCCTGACATCCCCAAGCTCCCGCCCGGCTCGCCATTCGCGTTCCTGGAAGGGCGTCTCCACGAGATCTTCGACCCGCTCCCCGAGGAGGACATCCAGCGCGCCTCGCGGTTCGGCGAGAGGTGCTCCTTCCCCGACGGGGCGATGCTCTTCGAGGTGGGCAAGCCGGGCGCGGGGATGATCGTCATGCTCTCCGGGCGAGTGGAGTTCAGCCGACGCGACGCGCTCGGGCGAAGCGTTCCCATCTGGGATCGCGAGGGGCGCGGTCACGCTCTCGCCGAGGTCGGACAGCTCTCGGGAGCTCTGTCCCTGCTCGACATCCGGGCCCGGGGGCTCGTCGAAGGCATCCTGATTCCTCCCGAGGGTCTCCGGACGCTGCTGGTTGCCGAGTCCGAGCTCGGCGATCGGATCCTGCGAACCCTCACGCTTCGGCGGCTGGGTCTTCTCGCCCTCGGCTTCGGCGGACCCGTCCTCATCGGCGCACCTGCCGACGCCCGGCTCCGCGCGCTCCAGGAGTTCCTTCTCCGGAGCGGTCACCCCCACTCGGTCCTGGACCCGGAGACCGACAAGGATGCTGCCGCGCTCGTCGCGGCCCACGCCGCCGGACCGGACGATCTCCCTCTCGTCGTCTGCCCGGGCCTTTCCGTCCTCAAGAATCCGGGTGACGTGGCCCTGGGTCGCTATCTGAACGTCCTGCCCAACTCCATCCGGGAACGCGGCTATGACGTCGCCGTGGTCGGCGCGGGACCCGCGGGGCTGGCCACCGCGGTGTATGCCGCGTCCGAGGGCCTGTCGATCCTCGTCATCGACGCCCGCGGCTTCGGCGGTCAGGCGGGCGCCAGCGCACGGATCGAGAACTTCTTCGGCTTCAGCACCGGAATCACCGGGCAGGAGCTCACCGGGCGCGGCTTCACCCAGGCCCAGAAGTTCGGTGCCGAGTTCGCGATGCCGGCCGTGGTCACCGGCCTCTCCTGCGACACCAGCCGCCCGGCGGGACAGCCACTCGCGCTCCAGCTCGAGGACGGACGGACCGTCTTCAGCCGTGCCGTCGTCATCGCCTCTGGCGCCCGCTACCGTCGTCCGGCCATCCCGCAGCTGGACGCCTTCGAGGGGCGCGGCGTCTCCTACTGGGCTTCACCCATCGAGGCGCGGAGCTGCCGGGGACAGGACGTCATCCTGATCGGAGGGGGGAACTCCGCCGGGCAGGCCGCGGTCTACCTCTCCGGCCACGCCGCGCGCGTCCTCCTCCTCGTCCGCGGGGCAGGTCTCTCCCACAGCATGTCCCGGTACCTCGAGGATCGGATCGCTGCCACCTCCAACATCCACGTCCATCCCAACAGCGAGCTCACCGCCCTCCTCCCCGACGAGCGAGGAGAGCTCAGCAGGGTCAGATGGAAGGACCACAAGGCCGGCCTCGAGCAGGAGGTGGGCGTTCACCACGTCTTCCTCTTCGTCGGTGCGGATCCGGCGACCGACTGGCTCCGCGGCTGCGAGGTGGCACTGGACCGCAAGGGCTTCGTGAAGACCGGCGCGGATCTCGGCCTCGAGGAGCTGGTCCGCGCAGGGCGAAGAGACGTGCCGCGACCGCTGGAGACGAGCGTTCCTGGAGTCTTCGCGATCGGCGACGTGCGCTCGGGGTCGGTGAAGCGCGTGGGCGGCGCCATCGGCGAGGGGGCGGTCGTGGTCCCGCAGCTCCATGCGTACCTGGCCGATCTCGCCGAGCGCGAGAGCACCGGAGCCTCCGAGCGCGTCGCGGCGAGCTGACCCGGGCTCGAGACGCAGAAGGCTTGCAAGTCCGACCCGGGTGTCCTGTAGAGAGGACCGGCCATGTCGAGCTCCGACCCGGACTTTCTCGCTGAAATGCCTCACTTCACCGACCCGGAGCTCGAGGCGAAACGTGAGCTGATCCACGCCCCGCTCGGCGACCGGGACGTCAGCCGCCTCGCACGCTTCGGCGAGCGACGGACCTTCCGTGACGGCGAGCACCTCTTCGACATCGGGAAGCCGAGCGCAGGGATGTACGTGGTCCTCTCCGGCACGGTGGCGGCCTTCCGCCGGGACCATCTCGGACGCCAGTTACTGGTGGCGCACCGGGGCAAGGGACACATCCTCGCCGAGCTCGGGCACCTCTGGGGGCACCGGGCTCCCTTCGAGGGGGTCGCCCAGGGAGAGGTGGAGGCCCTCCTCGTGCCGCCCGAGGGTCTTCGGACGCTGATGGTCACCGAGGTGGAGCTGGGGACGCGGCTCCTCGAGGTCCTCATGCTCCGCCGCAAGGCCCTGGCCTCGCTCGGGCTGGCAGGTCCCATCCTCGTCGCGCCCGCGAGCCACCCGCGGCTCCACCGGCTCCAGGAGTTTCTGCTCCGGAGCCAGTATCCCCATTCCGTCCTCGACCCCACGACGACCCCGGACGCCGTGGCCCTGATCGAGCGTCACGCCACCGGACCGGAGGACCTTCCCCTCGTGGTCTGCCCCGATGGAACGGTGCTGAAGAACCCGGGCGACATCGCTCTCGGGCGCTACCTCGACGTGCTCCCGAACTCGGTACGCCAGCGCGGGTACGACGTGGCCGTGGTGGGGGCGGGACCTGCCGGGCTGTCGACGGCCGTCTACGCGGCCTCGGAGGGTCTGTCGGTCCTGGTCATCGATTCGCGTGGCTTCGGGGGTCAGGCCGGGGCAAGTGCGCGCATCGAGAACTACTTCGGCTTCCCGATCGGCCTCAGCGGTCAGGACCTCACCAGCCTCGGCTTCGCGCAGGCCACGAAGTTCGGGACGGACTTCGCCATCCCCGCGCAGGCCGTTCGCCTCGAATGCCGCAGCCCCGGCACACTCGCCCTCATGCTGGAGGACGGGCGCGAGGTCTCCGCGCGGACCGTGGTCCTCGCGTCGGGTGCCCGCTACCGCCGACCGGAGCTCGCGGGACTGGAGGCCTTCGAGGGACGGGGAGTCTCCTACTGGGCGTCGCCGATCGAGGCGCATCACTGCCGCGGGAAGGACGTGGTGCTGGTGGGAGCTGGGAACTCCGCGGGACAGGCGGCCGTCTTTCTCGCCCAGCATGCGGCGCGGGTCCTGATGCTGGTCCGGGGCAAGGGCCTCTCCGACTCCATGTCCCGCTACCTCGTCGACCGGATCGCGGCGATGCCGAACATCGAGGTCCTGACCCGGACCGAGCTGAGCGGCCTGGAGCCAGACGAGAACGGCGATCTCGGCTCCGCCCGCTGGAGGCACCGCGACCGCGGCGACGAGGTGCGGCACGAGGTCGGCCAGGTCTTTCTCTTCGTCGGCGCCGACCCGGCGACCGAGTGGCTGCGGACCTGCGACGTCGCGCTCGACGCGAAGGGGTTCGTCAGGACCGGCCCGGACCTCTCGCGGGACGACCTGGCGCGCAGCGGCCGGCGAACCATCCCGGCGACGCTGGAGACGAACGTTCCCGGTGTCTTCGCGGTGGGGGATGTCCGCAGCGGCTCGGTGAAGCGCGTCGGGGGCGCGATCGGCGAGGGCGCAGCGGTGGTCGCCCAGCTCCACGGCTGCCTGGCGGAGCTCGGGCCGGTGCGCACCCCCGCTGCGGCATCCTCCTGAAAGTCACGAGAAAGCCGCTGGTCCTCGTCGGTCATGGCGTCCATGACATGTGACCGGCCACCGCCGACTCTGGAAGGACGAAGGCGGCGAACACACCAGGGTGTTCGCCGCCCGAGGTCGATGCAGCGAGCCCGTCGTCGCTACTTGTGCCGCGCGCCGATCTCCTGCACGTCCAGCTTGATGCCGGGGGTCATCGTCGCGCTGATCGTCGCGCCCTTCAGATAGACGCCCTTCGCCGTGGACGGCTTGAGCTTCATCACCAGCTCCATGAGCGCGTTGAAGTTCTCGGCCAGCTTCTCGGCCGGGAACGACGCCTTGCCCACCGGCGCGTGCACGATGCCCGCCTTCTCGGCGCGGAACTCCACCTTGCCGCCCTTCGCCTCGCGGATCGCCTTGCCCACGTCCGCCGTCACCGTCCCCACCTTCGGGTTCGGCATCAGGCCGCGGGGACCCAGCACCTTTCCGAGCCGGCCCACCACGCCCATCATGTCCGGCGTCGCGATCACGGTGTCGAAGTCCATGAAGCCCTCTTCGATCCGCTTCGCCAGATCGGCCTCGCCCACCACGTCGGCGCCAGCGTCCTGGGCCTCGCGCTGCTTCTCGCCCTTCGCGAACACCGCCACCCGCACCGTCTTGCCGATGCCGTTCGGGAGCACCACGGCGCCACGCACCATCTGGTCGGCGTGCTTCGGGTCCACGCCCAGGTTGATGGCCACGTCCACGGTCTGGTCGAACTTCACCGCCCGCTTGGCCACCGTCTCCTTGAGGAGCTTGAAGGCCTCGTCCACGCCGTAGCGCTTGTTGCGGTCCACCAGCTCGGCGGCCGTACGGAACTTCTTCGCAGTCTTGGTCGTCATGTCAGGAGTCTCCGGGCGAGCCGTCAGTCGACGATGTCGATGCCCATCGAGCGGGCGGTTCCAGCGATGGTGTTCATCGCCGCCTCGAGCGAGCCGGCGGTCATGTCCGGCATCTTCAGCCGGGCGATGTCCTCCAGCTGCTTGCGCTTCACCTGGCCCACCTTCTCCTTGCCCGGCTTGTGCGACCCCGAGCCCTTCTTCTTGTCGGTGTGCAGCCCTGCCGCCTTCTTCAGCAGCACCGCCGCCGGCGGCGTCTTCAGCACGAAGGTGAACGAGCGGTCCTGATACACGGTGATGATCACCGGGATGATCAAGCCTTCCTTCGCCTGCGCCTGCGTCGCGGCGTTGAACTGCTTGCAGAACTCCATGATGTTGACGCCCTGCTGGCCGAGCGCCGGCCCGATGGGCGGGGCCGGGTTGGCCTTGCCCGCAGGGATCTGCAGCTTCACCTGTCCGGTGACCTTCTTCATCGCTTCACCTCACCGTGGTGCATGCGGGCGGGCTGCCCTCCCACGGCCGAACACGCTGTCCGGAGCGACGTGCTCCGCGCGGCCCACTTCCGAGCGCTTCTACGTGCTCGTCTTCTCCACCTGCATGAAGTCCAGCTCCACCGGGGTCGCCCGGCCGAAGATGGACACCAGCACCTTCACCCGGCCCTTGTCCGGGTTCACCTCTTCCACCGTCCCGTTGAAGTTGCTGAACGGGCCGTCGATGACCCGGACCGTGTCGCCGTCCTCGAACTGAACCTTGGGCTTCGGCTTCAGCGTCCCCTCGGAGATCTGCGTCGTCAGACGCTCCATCTCCCGGTCGGGAATCGGCGGTGGCTGCTCGTTCGCCGCCGCGCCGATGAACCCGGTCACCTTCGGCGTGTTCTTCACCAGGTGCCAGGTCCGGTCGTTCATCTCCATCTGCACGAGGATGTAGCCGGGGAGGAACTTCCGCTTGGAGGTCTTCTTCTCCCCCTTCACCATCTCCACCACCTGCTCGACCGGGATCAGGATCTCCCCGAAGGAGTCCTGCAGCCCCTCCATCCGGATCTTCTCCTCGAGGCTCTTCTTCGCCTTGTTCTCGAAGCCCGAATAGGTGTGGACCGCGTACCAGCGCTTGTCGGCCATCACAGCTTCCCCCACAGCGCAGGCAGCCACTCCACCATCAGCTTGTAGCTCATCGTGTCGATGCAGAAGAGGATCAGCCCGGCCACCACCGAGGCCACCACCACCGCGACGGTCGAGACCTTCGTCTCTTCCCAGCTGGGCCAGGTGACCCGCATCAGCTCCGAGGCCGTCTCGAACGCCAGGTGTCGGATCTTCGGGCTCGCCCAGGCCCCGCCGATCAGCGCCCCGGTCAGCGCGATCGCCACCAGCGAGCTGTAGGTCCACTCCTCGGCACCCTCGATCAGCGGGCGGTCCGGAAGCCCCACCGCCACCCAGACCGGCGCCAGCACGTGCTTCAGGAACAGCACCAGCACGATGGCGAGACAGAGCGTGAAGATGACCACCAGCCGCTCCGGGGTCATCGCGGAGCGGTTGGCGACGGTGGTGGCGTCGTTGGATGCCATGGTGTTCTTCCGAGGGCTGCAGGCCAGGAGGGATTCGAACCCCCAACACGCGGTTTTGGAGACCGCTGCTCTACCGTTGGAGCTACTGGCCTAGAAACTGCGCTGCCGTCAGACCTTCCCTTCCTTGTGGTCGGTGTGCTTCCGGCACCATGGACAGAACTTGCTCAGCTCGAGCTTGTCCTGGCTCTTCCGCCGGTTCTTGGTCGTCGAGTAGTTCCGGCGCTTACACACCGGGCACTCCAGCGAGATGATGCTCCTGTTTCCCTTCGGCATGACTTCCTCTTCCTTCAAACGGCAAGGAGGGGAAAGCCACCTGCATGGCAGCTCTCCCCTCCCGGATGCCGTGTACCCCGGCGCCCGGGGCCGGCAATCCTACCCTTACTCGAGCACCTCGGACACGACCCCGGCGCCGACCGTCCGGCCACCCTCACGGATGGCGAAACGCAGCTCCTTCTCCATCGCGATCGGGGTGATCAGCTCCACCTCGATGGCGATGTTGTCGCCCGGCATCACCATCTCGACGTTGTCCGGGAGCTTCACCGTCCCGGTCACGTCGGTGGTCCGGAAGTAGAACTGCGGCCGGTACCCCTTGAAGAACGGGGTGTGACGCCCGCCCTCCTCCTTGGTGAGGACGTAGATCTGCGCCTTGAACTTGGTGTGCGGGGTGATGCTGCCCGGCTTGGCCAGCACCTGACCGCGCTCCACGTCCTCGCGCTTCAGACCGCGGAGCAGCGCGCCGATGTTGTCCCCGGCGATGCCCTCGTCGAGCAGCTTCCGGAACATCTCCACGCCGGTGACCACGGTCTTCTGGGTCGGGCGGAGGCCGACGATCTCCACCTCCTCGCCCACCTTGACCTTGCCGCGCTCCACGCGACCGGTGGCCACGGTGCCACGGCCGGCGATGGAGAACACGTCCTCCACCGGCATCAGGAACGGCTTGTCCGTCTGCCGCTGCGGGGTCGGGATGTAGCTGTCGAGCGCGTCCATCAGCTTCATGATGGAGCCCTCGCCGATCTCGCTGGTGTCACCCTCCAGCGCCTTCAGCGCGCTGCCGGGGATGATCGGGGTCTTGTCGCCCGGGAACTCGTACTTCTTGAGCAGATCCCGGACCTCCATCTCCACCAGCTCGCGGAGCTCGGGGTCGTCCAGCATGTCCACCTTGTTCAGGTAGACCACGATGTACGGAACGCCGACCTGACGGGCGAGCAGGATGTGCTCGCGGGTCTGCGGCATCGGGCCGTCCGCGGCGCTCACCACCAGGATCGCCCCGTCCATCTGGGCGGCGCCGGTGATCATGTTCTTCACGTAATCGGCGTGACCCGGGCAGTCGACGTGGGCGTAGTGCCGGTTCTTGGTCTGGTACTCCACGTGTGCCGTGGAGATCGTGATTCCGCGCTCTCGCTCCTCGGGGGCCTTGTCGATCTGATCGTAGGCCAGGAAGCTCGCCCCGCCCTGCTTGGCCAGCACCTTGGTGATGGCGGCGGTCAGAGTGGTCTTCCCGTGGTCAACGTGCCCGATGGTCCCCACGTTCACGTGGGGCTTGGTGCGCTCGAACTTTTCCTTGCTCATTGTGCTCCTCTATCTCCGAACCTCGAATGGAGCCCTGATCCAGGATTGAACTGGAGACCTCATCCTTACCAAGGATGCGCTCTACCAACTGAGCTATCAGGGCTTGCTGCTGTTCGCTCCGTACGTGCTGCTGTTGGAGCGGGAAACGGGATTCGAACCCGCGACATTCAGCTTGGAAGGCTGACGCTCTACCAACTGAGCTATTCCCGCCTGCTGCTCCTCAGGGCCTTGTGGTTGGAGGGGGTTGGATTCGAACCAACGAAGGCGTAGAGCCGGCAGATTTACAGTCTGCTCCCTTTGGCCGCTTGGGTACCCCTCCATGACGTGTTGCTTCGTTCGGCTGCCGCCCGCCTTCCCTTCCTGAATCCCGTCCTCGAGTTCGCCTCCTGGCCGGCGGCGGGGGTCGAACCCGCGACCTACTGATTACAAATCAGTTGCTCTACCTGCTGAGCTACACCGGCAAGCAGCTCGGCCGTGGCCCCCAGGGTACACGTTGCCAGGGCCCCGGAAGGGCTGGGCCTTTTATGGGACGGACTCGGCCGGAGTCAAGGCGAACGCCCTCCCCCGCGACCCCGCTGGCGGGCCACCTCGTACAGCACCAGCGCCGCCGAGACCGAGGCGTTCAGGGACCCCACCCGTCCGGCCATGGGGATGCGTAGCCGGAGGTCGGAGTGCTTCAGCACCCCCGGACGGACCCCGGCCCCTTCGGCCCCGATGACCACCGCCAGCGGGCCGTCGAGCCGGGCATCCCAGAGCAGCTGCTCCCCCTCCGGGTCGGCCGCCGCGACCCACAGCCCGGCGGCCTTCAGCTCCTCCAGGGCCCGGGAGAGGTTGGTCACCCGGGCCACCGGGACGTGCTCGACGGCGCCGGCCGAGGCTCGGGCCACCGCCGCCGTCACCCCCACCGAGCGGTCCTTCGGGAGGACCACCCCGTGGGCCCCCAGCGCGTCTGCGGAGCGGATGACCGCACCCAGGTTGTGGGGGTCCTGGAGGCCGTCCAGCACCACCAGCAGCGGCGGCGTTCCGGACGCCTCTGCCCGGGCGAGGACGTCCTCCAGGCTCGCGTAGGCAAACTCGCGCAGCCGGGCCGCGACTCCCTGGTGCGCCCCGCCGTCCACCAGCGCCTGGAGCCGCTCGCGTGGAACGCGCTCCACCCGGACCTGCGCCTCGCGAGCCCGGGAGAGGATCTCCGCGGCCGCGCGGGGAGGGACGCTCCCCTCGAGCACGTACACCCGCTCGACGTCCGCGGGATGCGCCCGCAGCGCCTCCAGCACCGGGTGGATGCCGTGCACCGTCCGGCTCTCCCCCGGCATGGGCGCCCCGCTACTCCACCGTGACCGGGACCGAGAGCGTCTTCTGCTGCCGCAGGCACAGCTGCTCGGTGCAGACGAAGAAGGTCATCTTCGCCTCCACCGTTCCCGCGCCCTTGCCCTGGACGGCGAGCGGCACCTCGAAGCGCGGGTCGGGGTACTTCACCGAGGCCGACGGCTTGCGCACCGAGTCCCCGTAGACGAGCTGGGTCTTCTCCGGGCTCACCGTCCCCGTGCCCGACAGCTGGATCCGGAGCGGGGCCTCGTCGGAGACGTGGGCGCCCTTGAGGCTCTGGATCTCCAGGACGAGCGTTCCCTTTTTCCCCGCCGGGACCTTCGCCGACGTCCCGTCGGTGGTGACTCTGTAGAGGGTGGTCGGGTCCACCTCGGCCGCCAGCGCGAGCGAGGCGACCAGCAGGGACGAGGCGAGGACGAGAGGACGGGGAAGGCGCATCGGCCGGCTCCTATAACTCAAGAGGCCCGGACGCGCTTGAGGGGCCGCGGCGAGGGGCGCGGGCGTCCGGACACCGACGGCAGCAGCGAGGGGTCCAGCGCGGGGGGCCGCTCTCGGGCGATCTGCTCCGCCCGGACGATGATCGGCGTGGCCAGGTCCTGCCCCACCGCCTTCTCCATCTCCGCCAGCCCGGGGCTGCTGTGCACCTCGAACACCTTGGGCACGCCCCGAACGTCGAGCATGTCCACCGCGGCGACCTCGAGGCCGGTCAGTCGGGCGGCCTCCGCGGCGGCGCGCCGCTGGGCGTCGGTCAGGGTGATTCGCTCGAAGCGGGCGCCGCGGTTGAGCGTGTTCGCCAGACGGTTCATCCGCGGGCGGCGGCGCACGGCGGCCACCGGCCTGCCGCCGACGACGAGCACGCGGAGGTCCCGGCCCGCCTTGCGCACGTACTCCTGCACCAGGAGGTTGTGTCCCAGCCGGAGGATCGCCTCCAGCGCCGCCTGGAGCGAGTTGAGGGTCTCGCAGACCATCACCCCCCGCTCGTCGCCGCCGCCGAGCAGCTTCACCAGCACCGGCACGCCCCCCACCAGCTGCACCATGGCCTTCAGGTCTCCCGCGGTCCGGGCCATGACCGTCGCCGGCACCGCGATGCCGTGCGCGGACAGCAGCTGCAGGCAGCGCATCTTGTTCCGCGAGTGGGCGATGGCCTCGGCGGTGTTCATCACCGGAACGCCCAGCATCCCGAACTGGTTCACCACCGCGAGTCCGTAGGCGGTGATGGACTGGGCGATGCGGGGCAGCACCACGTCGGGGAGCGCGAGCTTCCGCCGACGGTAGAGGAGCTGGCCGCGTGTCCCGTCGAGGTGCATCTCCACCTGCACCGGGTCGAGCACCCGCACTGTGTGCCCGCGCGCACGGGCCGCCGCCACCAGGCGAGCGGTGGAGGGAACGGACAGGGACCGCGACAGGACGGTGAGGCGCACGGCGGCGGCCACCGTATGGCTCGCCCACGGCGGCGGCAAGTCAGGCTCCCTGAGTCGGGACATGGGGCCTCGGCCCCATGCTCACAGGACCTTGAGGATCCGGATCTGCACGTTCACCGGACTGGCACCGGTGGACGTCTTCAGTTGATCGCAGAGCGGCTTGCCGTCCACGAAGACCACCGCCGGACCCGGTTTGCCCGAGGTCGGGGTCGTCTCCGAGGGCGAGACGTAGATCCACGTGTCCGGACCGGGCTGGTAGGCGGTGTTGTCCACCAGGACGCTGAGCAGCGACACGTCGGTGGGGACCTCGGTGAGGAACCGCTCGCAGACGGTCACGTTGGGATCGGTGATCGTCTTGAGGATCGCTCCCAGGTCCGAGGCGTCATTGGCCTGGTAGTACTGCTTTGTGCAGAGCCCGCTGGCGAGGTCACACGGGTTGTCGGCGCTGCACGGCTGATTGGGCGGAGTTCCAGGGCAGACGCGCGGGAAGCGGACGCTTCCGGCGACGGCGATGCGCTGCAGCGTGTCCCGTGCCGTGGCCGTCCCCGCCTCGGCCCCGAAGCCCACGACGTAGGTCTGCACGTGCTGACCCGCCAGGAACTGGACCGCCTTCACCGAGTTGTCGGCGTCCAGGCACCCCGCGCCGGGGAAGGGGGGGATCTGCGGGCTGCAGTCGTCCAGCGCCGGACCGAAGGTGCACTGGCAGGCGACGGTGCCGGCGAGGTCCGCCAGCGCCGCGTCGCAGTTCGGCAGACCGTCGGTGAAGAGGATGACGATCTGGTCCCGCGTGTTGTCGGTGGTCAACGCCGGGACCGTGGTGAGGAAGGCGAGGCTGGCCGCGGTGGGCGTCCCGCCGCCGGTGCCGGTGGGCCCGGCCGGATTGCTGCTCAGGATCGCGTCCAGCGCGGTGCGGGTCGAGTCGGCGGCCTGCTGCAGGGTGGGGTCGTCGTCGGACGGCGTGGTCGGCAGCGCGCTGGTCTGCTTCGTCGTCGGTCCGCAGCCGCCCGAGATCTCGGGCTCGGGGAAGAGCGATAGCCCGTAGCGGCCGATGAGCGGGAAATCGGTGATGTACTGGTCGAGCGCCTTGGTGAGCTCGCTCCAGCGCGTGGGGCACTGGGTTGGATCACAGGGGTTGGACTTCTGGGGATCGCCGCAGAGCGGGCCGTTGATCGTCCCCACGTGACACGCGGGGATGGTCGGGTCCACCGGCTGGTCCATCGAGCCCGACTTGTCGACCAGCAGCATGAAGTTCGGCTTGTTCGCCACCGCCTGCACGTCGACGCTGGTCTGGGTCTGCCCGATCGAGAGGGGCTTCACCGGCTCGAAGTCGTAGGTCTGGCAGCCGCCGAGAGTGGCAAGGAGCGCGAGGACCGCGGCACCACGGAGGACGGACGGGGTGACCATGCGTGGCGCCGGAGCATACCCGCTCGGGGGGCCACCAGCCCCATTTCCCGTGGCAATCCCACATCCGACGACCAGCCCCCGGGCCCGCCTCTAGAGGACGCGGAGGATCCGCAGATCCAGCTGCACCGGGTTCTGCGCCGTCGAGGCCTCGATGGCCGTGCACAGCGAGCCGAGGAAGCGGATCGCCGGCCCACCGTCGGCCGGCGGGACGTAGTGCCAGGTGTCGTCGCCCGGCGGGTACGTCGTGCCGTTCAGGGCGAGGAGGATGAGCTCCTCGGACGTCGGGGCGGGAGTGATGGCGCGGAGGCACGGCTCGCGGTCCAGGTTGGCGGTGATCTCCGCCAGCGCCGCGCCGAGCTCGAGGGCGTCCTGCGCCTGGTAGTACTGACGGAGGCACACCCCGCCCTGACAGGGGTTGAGCGGCCCGCAGGGCTGATCGTGCCGCTCTCCCGGGCAGAAGCGCGGGTAGTTCCCGGCGAGCGCCATCTCCTGGAGCACGATGGGCGCCTGTAGCCCGCCGTCGACGCTGGCCCGCGTCTCGTCCCCGAAGCCGATGACGACCACGTGCACCCCGCGCGCGGCGAGGTCCTGCACCGCCTGCACCGTCCGGTCCTTGTCCAGGCAGTTCTCGGGATTTCCGGCCGGAGGGCAGCTGTCGGCGCTCGCGGTGCAGGTGCACGCCTCGGCGCTGATGCCGGCGTTGCAGTTGGGGAGCCCGTCGGTGAGCAGCAGGACCAGCTCGAGGCGGAGCGGATCCTGGAGCGCGGTGTAGTCGTGGAAGAAGGCGAGGCTCGGTCCGGTGGGCGTCGCCCCGCCGGTCCCGCTCGGCCCGACGGGGTTCTGGCTCCTGATGGAGGCGAGCACCGAGCGAGCCTGGTTCGACAGCTGCGCGAGCGTCGCCGGCGAGTCGTCCTGGGGGTCCTCCGGCAGATCCACCCGTGCCGCCGTGGTGGGCACGCAGTTCGGCTGCTCGACACCGGCGGCCGGCTCCGGGAAGAACGAGAGCCCGAAGCGCACGGTCTGCGCCTGCGCCTGGAGGAACGGATCGAGCGCGAGGTTCAGCTCGCTCCAGCGCGTCGGGCAGACGTTCGGGTTGCAAGGGTTGGTCTTCGCGGTGCTTCCGGTGCCGCAGAGGGTCCCCGACTGCGTGCAGCCGGGGAGGGTCGCGTCGAGGGGCTGGTCCATCGACCCGGACTTGTCGACCAGCACCATCACGTTGGGCTTGAACTTCTTGATGACGATCGGGGTGCTGCTCTTCTCCTGTGAGATCGTCAGCGGTCCCACCGGCACGAACTCGTAGGTCTGGCAGGACAGCGCCGTGACCAGGCACGCGGCGGCGGCGGCGATGAGGACAGAACGCATCGCGGAAGGACCCCCTCGACACTACCAGCGCCCGAGGGGCGTCAGAAGGTGAGGACGCGCGCGTCCTCGGTGAGGCGCCACAGGGCCGCGAGGCCCAGCACCTCGTCGAGCACGCGCTCGGCCTCGGCCAGCGAGACTCCCGCCAGCTTGAGCATGGTGTCGCAGGCGATGCACCGGGCTCCGAGCCCACGCGCCTCCGCCAGCATCTGCGCCGGCGGCGGCACTCCCACGCCCTCGGCCCGCGCTCCCTCGGCCATCTCGCGGTCGGATTGCGCGCGGCCGAAGTCCCCGCGGCACAGCTGGCGAAGCGCCTCGAAGGCGAAGACGAACACCACCTCGTCCCCCAGCGCAGCCGCGGTGATGCCCATGGAGGCTGCCTGGTACGCCGGCTCGTAGCCGCCGCGCTGCACGATGAAGACGACCCGTCCGGCCATGTCCCGCCCCGAGGGTACACTCCGCCGCCGCGCATGTCCCGGTTCGCCACCGTCCTGACCGCCTGCCTCGCTGCCGCGTCCTGCGCGCGCTCGGTGGGCCCGGCGCGCACCAGCGAGGAGGCGCGGTCCCGGGTGGCGGCGCTGCTCGATGCGCCCGACGCCGGTGTCCCCGAGTTCGCCGGAATCGGTCCGGAGGCGGTCCCGGCCCTCCAGGCCGAGCTCCTCGACACGCAGGCATCCGATGCCCGGCGTCTCGTCGCCGCTCGCGCCCTGGCCGGATTGCCAGGACGTGCCGGGCTCGGCGCGCTGGGCGATGCCGTCGCATCTCCGCGGCTCACGCCTGCCCTGCGCGACACGGTGGCGGAGGAGCTCGGCTCGCACGACCGCGACGAGGCCGTGGCGCGGCTCGGCCCGCTGCTCGGGGCGCCGGACCCGTCGGTGCGCTCTGCAGCGGCGCGCGGCCTCGGGCGGGCCGGAGGCGCCGCAGCTCGCAAGTCGCTCGAGGACCGGTTAGAGCGTGAGGAGGACCCCGGCGTCCGGGAGCGCCTCCAGGCGTCCCTGGCCCAGGCCCAGCCCTGAAGCATGCGACCCACCGTCCTTCTCTTCGATGTCGATGGCACGCTCGTCACCACCGGGGGCGTCGGGCGCCGTGCGCTGGAGATCGCGTTCGAGCGTTCCTTCGGGCGCCGCGACGCCTGCCGCACCTTCCGCCTCGACGGGATGACCGACCGGGCCATCGTCCGCACCGGCATGCGGGCCATCGGGGTCGAGCCGACCGAGGCGCTCATCGACCAGGTGCTGGTGGATTACCTCGGGGTGCTCGCCGACGAGGTGGCCTCTGCCCCCGACGCGACGTACCGCGTGCACGCCGGAATGTCCGAGACGGTCGACCGGGCGCGCGAGCGCCGGGAGATCGCCGTCGGCCTCGGCACGGGCAACATCCGCGAGGGCGCACGGATCAAGCTCCAGCGCGTCGGGATCTACGACCGGTTCGCCTTCGGTGGCTTCGGGTGCGACGACGAGGACCGCACCGCGCTCATCCGGCGGGGAGCCGAGCGTGGCGCGGCGCTGCTCGGCGCTCCGCTCGAGGAGTGCCGGGTGGTGGTCATCGGCGACACGCCCAAGGACGTCGCCGCCGCGCAGGCCATCGGCGCCGAGTCCGTCGGCGTGGGCACGGGGAGCTTCACGCCCGAGCAGCTCGTGGCCGCCGGCGCGACGCACGCGTTCGCCAACCTCGCGGCTCCGGAGGCGATGGTGGCGGTGCTGGGAGCGCTGCGCTGAGCGCGAGCGCCGCATCGCCGTCACCTCGCGCGGCCTGGATCCTGCTCGGCAGCCTGGAAGGGCTCGCTGAACGGCTGCGTGCCGCCGCCAAGGCGCTGGGGGACGCCGGCGTCGAGGCCGCCTGGCTCCGCGGGGCGGCCGACCTCGTCGAGCGGGACGAGGCGGAGCGGCACTCGGTCCGGGCGGAGGCGGTGTGGCTGGAGGAGCTGCCCTCCGAGGCCCGTGCCCGCAAGGCGTCGCTGCTCTCTGCCTGGGTCGATGCCGCCGAGGCGCTCCGGACCGCCATTCACGCGCTCGAGTCGGAGCGCGGCCCGCTGGTCGAGTCGCTGTTCCCGGTGTGGCGAGGCCCGTCGCTCCGGCGGCACGGCGATCAGGCCCGGGCCGCGGAGACCGAGCTCCAGCGCAGGCTGACCTCGGGGTACGTCGTCCGGCGGCTGGCCGAGCTCGCCACGCACACCGCTCTCGGGGCCGCCCTCGAGGCGCTGGCCGGCGCCGGCGCGGCGTGGGCCGCGGAGCGGGATCGACCTGCGCTCTCGGGCGCGGAGGCGGAGGCGGTGCGGACGAGGCTCCTCGCGCTGGCCGGGCGGACCACGCGCCTGCTCGAGCGCGTCCGCTGGGTGGCGCGCGCAGCGCTGGCGGACCGGCCGGAGCGGATCGACGAGGTGTTTCCGAGGCGGGGCCGCCCGGCCGATGCGGCCGCGGGATCGACGGATTCTTCCGCGACCGGTGTCCCTGCACCGGCCGAGGAATCCGCTCCCGCGGAGGACGCCGCGGCGAACGAGCCCGCACCCGACGCGAGGGCCGAGGCCGCCGCGGCGCCGACGTCTCGGTCGAGAGCGCCCCGGCGAACGGGCACGACACGGAAGGTGAATCCCCCGACGACCGCCGGCGCGGGACCGGCTCCGGACGCGAGGGCCGAGGGCGCCGCGGCGTCGACGTCTCGGTCGAGAGCGCCCCGGCGAACGGGCACGACGCGGAAGGTGAGTCCCCCGGCGACCGCCGACGCGGGACCGGCTCCGGACGCGAGGGTCGAGGCCGCCGCGGCGTCGACGTCCCGGTCGAGAACGCCCCGGCGCGCGGGCACGACGCGGAAGGTGAGTCCCCCGGCGACCGCCGACGCGGGACCGGCTCCGGACGCGAGGGCCGAGGCCACCGCGGCGTCGACGTCTCGGTCCAGAGCGTCCCGGCGAACGAGCACGACGCGGAAGGAGAGTCCCCCGGCGACCGCCGCTGCGGGCCCAGCTCCGAACGGGCCTGTCTCCGGCGACTCCGCCGCCGCGGGCACAACGACGCGCAGAAAGGACCGTTCGCCCCGGCCCGCGACCAGCGCCACGGCGAACGTGCAGGCGCCGCATGCGACCGCGCCGGGTCCGTCGCCGGAGCGTGCGTCCGCTACCCGCCAGGCTGTCCGGTCCGGAAGCTCAGCGCCGAGGGCGTCCGCTCCGTCGGGCCCGGCACCCGCGAGCCGCTCCGCCGCACGATCGACGGCGGCACCTCCCCCCGGCGCCCCACCCTCGAGCCGCGCCGCAACGCGATCGACTGCGGCACCTCCGCTCAGCGCCGCATCCTCGAGCCGCTCCACCGCACGATCGACGGCGGCACCTCCGCCCGGCGCCCCACCCTCGAGCCGCGCCACCGGACGATCGACTGCAGCTCCGGTTCCAGGCACCGCCCCCGCGAGCCGCGCCGCACCGCGATCGATTGCGGCACCTCAGCCTGGCGCCGCATCCTCGAGACGCGCCACCGAAGGATCGACGGCGACACCTCAGCCCGGCGCTGCACCCTCGAGGCGCGCCGCAGCGACGGGCGCATCTGAGCCCGCGACCGCCGTCGCGCCCAGGTCGCAGAAGGCGCGACCTCCGTCTCCTCGCGGGTCCGGGCGCCGGACCCGTCCGCCGCGCGGGAGCTGACGATGCTCGCGCCGCTGCCCATCGATCCGCTCCTCCCGTCGGTGGTGGAGGCGGTGGCGAAACGGGGCACGCTCGTCCTGCAGGCCGCGCCGGGCGCCGGCAAGACCACCCGCGTCCCCCGGGCCCTGCTCGACGCGGGCAGCTTCGACGGAGAGCTGTGGGTCCTCGAGCCTCGGCGCCTCGCCACCCGCCTCGCCGCCACCCGCGTCGCCGAGGAGCTCGGCGAGCCGGTCGGTCGGCGCGTCGGCTACCAGATTCGCTTCGAGGAGGTGGCCTCCGCCGCCACGCGGGTCCGCTTCGTCACCGAGGGCATCCTCACCCGGCGTCTGCTGTCGGATCCGGAGCTCCGGGGCGTGGGCGCCGTCGTGCTCGACGAGTTCCACGAGCGCCACCTGCCCACCGACCTGGGCCTCGCCCTCCTCCGGCGCCTTCGCGAGCGCCGTCCCGGGCTCCGGCTGGCCGTGATGTCGGCCACGTTCGACCCCGCTCCGGTGGCGAGGTTCCTCGGTGACGCGCCGGTGCTCACCGCCGAGGGGCGCGCCTTTCCCGTCGAGATCGAGCATCTGCCCGCCGCGGACGCGCGCCATCTCGACGCACAGGTGCTCGCCGGTCTGAAGCGCCTCGCGCCACGGGTCGCGGACGGACACGTCCTCGTGTTCCTCCCCGGCGCCGCCGAGATCCGCCGCGCGCAGGACGCGTGCGCCGAGTACGCCGAGCGGCACGGCTTCCGGGTGCTCCCGCTCCATGGAGACCTTCCCGCGGACGCCCAGGACCGCGCGGTACGACCGTCGAAGGACCGGAAGCTGATCCTCTCGACCAACGTGGCCGAGACGTCGGTGACGATCGAGGGCGTCGCGGCGGTCATCGACTCCGGTCTCGCCCGCGTGGCGACGCACTCTCGCTGGAGCGGATTGCCGTCCCTCCGCGTCCAGCCCATCAGCCAGGCCAGCGCGGCTCAGCGAGCGGGGCGAGCGGGCCGGACCCGTGCCGGCGTCTGCCTCCGGCTGTACACCGCGACGGATCTGAAGGCGCGCGCCGAACGAGACTTGCCGGAGATTGCCCGCGCAGATCTGGCGGAGACGGTGCTCGCCCTGTCCGCCGCCGGCGCACCGGATCCGCGGAGCTTCGGCTGGTTCGAGCCGCCGCCGGCCGCCGCGCTCGACGCCGCCGAGGAGCTCCTCTCTCTGCTGGGCGCACGCGCCCCCGACGGAACGCTCACCGAGCTCGGGCGGCGGCTGCTCTCGGTCCCGGTGCACCCACGGCTCGGGCGCATCCTGGTCGAGGGGGAGCGGCGCGGGGTCGGGCCCGAGGCCGCCCGCGCCGCCGCCGTGCTCTCCGAGCGCCCCGCGCGAGTTGCGCCCGCGCTCGGTCCGCACCGCTCCACCGGACCGACCGTGAGCGCCCGCTCCGACGTGCTGGAGCAGATGGAGTCGGCCGGCTCCGCCGACCGGGCCCGGGGGGGAGCGGCACAGGCGGTGGAGCGCACCGCACGCCAGCTCTCGCGTGCCGTGCAGGGTCGCCACCGAGCCTCCCCGGCCGAGCGGGAGGACGCGCTGCTCCTCGCCCTGCTCGCCGGATTCCCGGACCGCGTCGCCCGGCGCCGCCGGCCCCACGCGCCGGAGCTGGTCCTCTCCGGAGGAGGCAGCGCCGTTCTCGATCCGTCGAGCGTGGTGCAGGAGCCGATGCTCCTGCTCGCTCTCGACGCCGAACAGCGCACCGGCCCCCGTGGCCCGGAGGTCCGCGTCCGCCTCGCGAGCGCGATCGAGCCCGAGTGGCTCCTCGAGCTCTTCCCCGACCGGATCACCGACGAGGACCGGCTGGTGTTCTCCGAGGACTCTGGCCGTGTGGAGCGGCTCACCCGGCTCGCCTACGGCGCGGTGAGCCTGGAGGAGCGGCGCATCCCCGCCGAGCCCTCCGAGCAGGTCGAGGCCCTCCTCGCCGACGCGCTCCGCTCGCGCGGCCTCGCCGGCGCCGTCGACACCGACCGGCTGGACGCGCTGCGTGCGCGGCTGGAGCTCGCGCGGTCGATCTTCCCGGACGCGCACTGGCCCGTGCTGGACGATGCCGGCCTCGCCGCGGTGCTCGCGCGCGGACGAAGGAGCCTCGCCGAGGTGCGCGAGGCAGATCCGGCGGCGGAGCTGCTCGGCTCGCTCTCGCCGGAGTCGGCGCGACTCCTCGCCCGCGAGCTGCCCGAACGCGTGACGCTCCCGGGAGGCCGCTTGGTGCCGGTGCACTACGTGTCCGGGCAGCCGCCGTGGATCTCCTCGCGACTCCAGGATTTCTTCGGAATGCGCGAAGGACCCGCGCTCGCCCGCGGCCGGGTGCCCCTGGTGCTGCATCTCCTCGCTCCCAACCAGCGGGCGGTGCAGGTGACCCGGGACCTCGCGGGGTTCTGGAGCCGGCACTACCCTTCCCTTCGCCGCGAGCTGGGGCGGCGGTACCCCCGGCACGCCTGGCCGGAGGACCCGCTCCATGCCTCACCCCCCGCGCCGCGGCGCGGATAGCGGGGTCGCGAGACCTGACGCTCGCGGAACTGGCGAGCTGCGGCTCGGAATGTTAGTGCCCGCTTGCACCTGGACCCCCCGATGACCCGCCGCGTCCTCCTCGCCTCGCTCAACGCCGGGGGCGGTCACCACGCACTGCGCGACTCCTTCGCCGCGGCGCTGGCCCGCGTCGACCCCGAGCAGGAGCGGCTTGGCCCACTGGTGTGGACCTCCGCGGACACTTTCATCGACTGGTTCTACTCGGTGTGCGTGCGCTTCCTTCCGCGGTTCCAGGGGAAGATCGTCGAGCTGAGCGGGCAGCCCTGGGCGGTGAGGACGGCGATGGCGCTCAGCCCGCAGCTGCGCACCGAGGCGCTGGCCCTCCTGCGGCGCGAGTCCGTCGACCTGCTGCTCAGCACCCACCCGGTGCAGTCGATGACCTTCGCACAGGTCCGCCGCGAGCTGGGACTCACCACGCCCCTCGTCCTCGCGGTTCCCGACTACGGCGTTCCGGCCACCGGCTACCACCCGCCGTTGCCGGCGCTCCGCTCCGATGCGCTGATCGTCATGGAGGAGAGCACCCTCGAGCACTACCGCTCGCTCGGCGTGCCGGACGATCGGCTGCACCTCTCGGGGTTCCTCACCCGCGAGCCCTTCGTCCGGGTGGGAGCACGGCTCCGCGCCGAGGGGCAGGACACGGCGCGGGCCGCGTTCAAGGCCGAGGTCGTGGCCGCGGAGCTCGACTTCGCCCGCTTCGATCTCTCGCGCCCCACCCTGCTCTTCCTCGGTGGCTCGGCGTGGACGGTCAAGACCGAGCCGGTGCTCGAGGCCGTCCTTGCCGACGCGGAGCTGCGGGAGGCGGTCAATGTGGTGGTCGTCGCCGGCCGGGATCGCGCCTTCGAGGCGCGGCTCCGCGCGCGGCCTGCCGCCGGGCTGCACGTGTTCGGCTTCGTGGCGCCCGAGATCCTCGCCGCGCTCATGGGCCTGGCCCAGGTGCCGGTCCTCGGCAGTCTCGCGCCCGCCACGCTCCAGGAGCTGCTCGAGGTGGGTCTCGGACCTCTGCTCCTCTTCCACTTCATTCCCGGCAGCGAGCGCGCTCACGTGGGCTACATCGACGGACAGCGCCTCGGTCTGTACGTGCCGGACACGTCGGAGATGCTCCACCGCATCCGGGAGATGCTCGATCTCGAGGCGCCGTCGGATCAGCTCGCACGCGCGCGCGACGGCTACCGCGAGCGGGCCAGGCTCCTCCGCTCCCGCAGCGTGGAGCGCGCGCTGCAGCTGTCACGCTTCCTCGAGCAGATGCTGGAGACGCCGCAGGTCACCCGCGGCGGCGCGCGCGCGGTCGGCTAGCTCCTGTCGAGGCGCTTGTGCGCCTCGACATGCTCGATGCCGGCTTCCATGAAGACGGCTCCGACCGTCCGATAGCCGTGGCGCTCGTAGAAGCCGAGCGCGTAGAGCTGCGAGTGCACGAGGACGCCGGTCAGTCCGCGGCGCCGCGCCTCCCCCTCCAGCTCGCCAAGGAGAAGGTTTCCGACTCCGTGCTTGCGGTGCGACTGGAGAACCGCCATCCGGCCGATCTGTCCCCAGGTGCCCTTCTCGCCCTTCGGAGCCGACGGGAGCACCACCAGTCGACCGGTGCCGATCGCGTGACCCTCGGCGAACACGAGCAGGTGGTAGGCCCGTGCGTCCTCGGTGTCGCGCTCGATCGTCTCGGGGACGTGCTGCTCCTCGATGAAGACGACCTCGCGGATCGCCAGCGCCTGGAAGAGCTCCGCCTCGTTCTTGATCTGCGAGATGACGAGCTTGATGTCCTCGGAGGCCGTCATTCGGGGTCCGCAACCTACCGCATCCGGCTGTCGTCTTAACGCCCGGGTCCGCGACGCGCCGGTGCGAAATGACCTGCGCACCACCCGCGCGCTCGATGACGCGCACACCGCGCGTTGGCCGAGAGCCCGACCGTCCGGACGGTCGTCCCACGCGAAGGACGGCCGGTCGTCGCCGTTCGGAGCGCGAGCGGCCGGCACGGACCTTGTTTCCACGCAAGGCTCATGCAGCCCGACCGTGTCGATTCGCCGCGAGGCGACCCGCAGCCCGCCGCGCTCCGCAAGCGGTTCGAGGAGACGCTCCGCGCACGCGCCGGACGCCCCACCCGGAAACCGCCCGCCCCACCGCGCCAGCCGAGGACGGCCACGCCGGGACGTCCGCTGCACGACGAACTGCGAGCAGACCGCAGCCCGGGCGAGCGGCGCGGAGTGGCGCGATTGGAAATGGACCGCGCGGCGCGACAGCGTCTGGACGACGGGCGGACGGCCAGCGCGCAGGCGACGGGCCGCCTCGAGGCGCGAACCGTGGACCTCCTCCGCGCGGCGCTCCGGACCGAGGAGGCCGTGCGGACCGAGCACGGCGTGGCTGTCCGGCCGGCCGCTGCGGACGCGTTCGCTCCACGAAGGGGCGACGGGGCCCTCGTGGGCACGGGAGTCCAGGCTCGCCCGATGCCGGGCGTGAGCGCAGCCGTTCCCGCGAGCGGAGGGCGGGTGGAACGGGCGCTCGCGCTGGTGGAGCGGATCGAGCGCTTCGTGCGGAGCGGCCGTCCTTCCCTGGCGCTCACGCTGGGGGGCAGCACTCCCGCCCGGCTCGAGGTCCAGCGCGTCGCGCGGGGCGCGGTCGCGCTCCGACTCTCGTCGGCCCGGCCCCCGCCGGCGAGCGAGCTTCGAGACTTGCGTCAGGCGCTCGAGGCTCGCGGGCTCTCCGTCCGCAGCCTCGACGTCAGAGCTTCAGGAGCGGACGCTTGTTCTCCTTCTCCTTGAACTCTTCCGCCTCGGGAAGCGGGTCCTTCTTCTCGGAGATGTTCGGCCACGTCTTGGAATAGGTGGCGTTGATCTCCTTGTACTCGGCCCACTTCTCGGGGAGGTCGGACTCCGGGAAGATCGCCTTGGTCGGACACACCGGCTCGCAGGCCCCACAGTCGATGCACTCGTCCGGGTGGATGACCAGCATGCTCTCGCCCTCGTAGAAGCAGTTGACGGGGCAGACCTCCACGCAGTCGGTGTACTTACACTTCACGCATCCGTCGGCAACGATGTACGCCATGGCGGCGAATCTCCTCCGCGTGTGAAGCGCTCGCCTCGCCGGGGAGCGCGCAGCCGAAACTGAGCGCATCCGCTCCCTCGGGGCAAGCAGGGAGTGGAGGCGGCCCGAGCTCAGCGTGCGAGGAAACCTCTCGCTCGCATCAGCTCGGCGACGAGCACCGCGCCCTTCGCCGCGCCCATCTTGGTGTTGTGCGAGACCAGCACCAGCTTGACGCCGTTCTCCAGGACGCCGTCCTCGCGGAGCCGACCCACGACGGTCGCCATGCCGCCGTGCGTCTCCCGGTCGAGACGGGGCTGAGGGCGATCGGGCGCCTCGAGCACCTCGATCCACCGCGGCGCCGACGAGGGGAGGTCCCGCGCCTCCGGGCTCCCCTCCCAGGAACGGAGCGCGTCCCGCACCTCGTCGAGGCTCGCCCGGCGGCCGAGCCCGATCGAGACCGTCTCGGTGTGCCCGTCCTGGACGGCAACGCGCGTGCAGGTGGCGGAGAGCTTGACCGGAGCGGGCTCGACCGCAGCCGTGCCGGAGCCCCACCGCCCGAGGATCTTCCGTGTCTCCGCCTCGACCTTGCCCTCCTCCTTGGCGATGTAGGGGACGACGTTGTCGAGGACGTCGAGCGCGGACACGCCGGGCGAGCGCCCCGCCCCCGAGACCGCCTGGAGCGAGGTCATGATCGCCGAGCGGACACCGAAGCGCTCGGCGAGGGGCGCGAGAACCACCGCCAGCCCGGTGGCCGTGCAGTTCGGGATGGGCGCCACCCACCCGCGCCAGCCCCGCGCCCGCTGCGCGGCCACGAGCCCGGCGTGCGGGGCGTTCACCGGCGGGATGAGGAGCGGGACGTCCGCCTCCATCCGGAAGGTGCTGGCGGCGCTCACCACCGGGAGCTCGGCGGCGAGTCGCGGCTCGAGCTCTCGCGCCACGTCCGACTCGACGGCCGAGAAGACCAGATCCACGCCGCGCGCCGGCGCGCCCGGATCCTGGAGGCGCATCGCGGCCACCTCTGCGGGGATGGCCTCGGGGAGGAACCAGGCGCCGGCCACCGCCTCGTCGTAGCGCTTGCCGGCGTTGCGGGGCGAGGCAGCGATGGCGCCGATCTCGAACCAGGGATGATCTCGAAGCGCCGAGACGAACTGCTGGCCGGCGATGCCGGTGGCGCCCACGAGCAGGGCGCGAAGCTTGGCCATGGGTGCATTTTGCACTACAAACCCGCGATCGCTCCGGCGCCATCGCCAAGTGGTAAGGCAAGGGTCTGCAAAACCCTCATTCCCCGGTTCGAATCCGGGTGGCGCCTCTCCCTGACGTGACTCAACCCACCGGGACAGGTGTGGGCAGGGCGTGGCTCCTCGCCCTCGCCCTCGCCGGGTGCGCGACGCCGCGTCCGGCTCCGCCCCCTCTACCCCCTCCGGAGGTGACGGTCGCCCCCGCGCCCGAGCCTCCGGTTGCGGGCCCCTCGCCGCTCGACGTGCCGCCGCCGCCTCTCGACGTGCCGCCGCCGCCCTCGGCTCGACGGCTCGACGTCCGGGCGGGCGAGCCCACCGTGCCAGTCCGCCTGATGGAGAACCGGCGCGAGGTGACCTTCGTCCCCGGCGGCCGGGTGCGGCTCTTCCTGCAGGGCGAGCCGGAGAAGATGGTCGAGGCTCCGGGCGGGACGCCGCTCGTCGTGCGCTGGCTCGGGGGCACCCCCGCGGACCGCCGCTTCCGCGTCCAGGTCACCGAGCTCGCGTGGGCGGACAAGGATGGCATCGCCGCCGAGCGCGCGACCTGGGAGGCCCGCGGGTTCCAGGTGCGGCTGGAGCAGCTCGGTCAGGTCTACGGCATCGTCGGGAAGATCCTCGACAACCGGAAGGTGCTGGTGCTCCTCGAGCCGGCGCTCACCGGGGCCGAGGCCGCCGACCGGCAGGCGGAGCTGGTCCGCGGCTGGGGCGCGCGCACCACGCTCGCCGAGGAGGTGCAGACCGCGGCGTCGGTGCGGCTCCGCCTGGACATGGCGGACGGCACGCCGCTCGGCACCAGCGAGGGGCCCATCCGGGCGGAGACCCCCGGCGGGGAGGGCTTCGAGGTCCGGTCGGTGGAGTTCGCGGTGGGCTACCCGAACCACGGCTTCGAGACCCGCGACTACCGGGGAGGGTTGTCCTTCGCCGCCGACGCCTCGGGCACCATCGCGGTGGTGAACACCGTGTCGCTCGAGGACCTGCTCCGCGGGCTCGTGCCCTCGGAGATCTTCGCCGCGGCCCCGGCCGAGGCGCTGAGGGCACAGGCGGTCACCGCGCGCGGAGAGGTACTCGCGAAGGTCGGCACGCGGCACCTCGCCGACCCCTACCTGCTCTGCTCCGAGCAGCACTGCGCGGTGTACCGGGGCCGCAGCGGCGAGACGCCGGCCACCAACGCCGCGGTGGAAGCGACACGGGGCCTCGCCCTCTTCTCCACCGAGGGACGGCTGGTGGACTCGGTCTACAGCGCGGTGTGCGGCGGCCACACCGAGGACAACGACGCCGTCTGGGGCGGCGTGCCAGACCCCAGCCTGCGCGGCCGGCCCGACGTGCTGGAGGCCGTGCCCGGGCTGCCCGACCCGCGGCGAGCCCCGGAGAAGTTCCTCGCCTTCGACATTCCGGCAGCGTGCCGGCGGGGACGCTTCGCGCAGCCCACGAAGTACCGATGGGAGAAGCGGTTCACCGCGCAGCAGCTGGACGCGCTGGTCGATTCGCTGAAGGTCGGGTCGGTCCGCCACCTCCAGCCTCTCGAGCGGGGCGCGTCGGGTCGGGTGCGGCTGCTGCTCGTCTCCGGGACCCGCGGCGCCACCGAGCTGCGCGGAGAGCTGACCATCCGGCGGCAGTTCGGGATGCTCAACAGCGCGCTCTTCGTCGTGACGGAGGAACGGGACGGCCGGGGCAACCCCGTGGCGTTCGTCTTCCGCGGGGGTGGGTGGGGGCACGGCGTGGGCCTCTGTCAGACAGGGGCGATCGGCCGCGCGGAAAGCGGACAGGACTACAGGGCGATCCTCCGGCACTATTTCAATGGCGCAGAGGTCGTGCGTATTTACGAGTAGGACCCGACCCGGGGCCCCTTGGCCACGGGACAGCAGGGTGCCACCCTGGGTGGAACAGGAGTCCCTTTCCGGGGTTATGTAGGACCACGTGAGCCCGTCCGGAGCCATCCACCGCCGCCGACGCCGCCGTCCGGCTGCGACCGCGCTCGTCGCCACGCTCCTGGCGCTGCTGTTCCACGCCAGCGTGCTGGGGCTCCTGCTCCTGATGAACTTCGTCTCGGTGAAGTGGCCGGGCGGAGACCGGATCCGGCCCAAGCCCCAGGCGGTGACCCTCCGGAACCTCGACCCCCGCGCCTGGGCCAAGAACCGCGGCCAGATCCGGGAGCAGGAGCGTCCCGAGCCCCAGCGCCGCGCCGAGGCGGCCAAGAAGCCCGAGCCCAAGGACGAGAAGAACCCCAAGGGTCAGGTGGTCGACGTGGCGCCGGGCAACGAGCAGGAGTCGCCCGACGCCAAGTTTCTGGCCGAGAAGAACAACCGGGTCGACAAGGAGTCGAAGGCCAAGGACCAGACGCCGTTCTACCGGAACGCGATGCCGCGGCAGACCGCGACCGAGGAGCGGAACACCACCGGAAAGGACGCCGCCTCGCAGATCGTCGTCCAGGGCAACGGCGGGACGGGACAGGACCAGCGCCCGGCCCAGAAGGGCGGCGGGCAGCGGCCGGTGTTCGACGTGCCCACCCTGAAGCAGCGCGACCGGATCGCCCTCAAGGAGCAGACCAGCAAGGGGCCCGGGGCGAGCGTGCGGAACCAGGGCGAGAGCGCACCGCTGCAGGGCAACTCCGACCGGCTCCGGGTCGACCCAGGCCGTCCCGGTGAGGAGGGGGACCAGGGCAGCGCCGGGAAGGCCGGGCTCCCCACCCTCTCGCAGCTGATGCCGAGCAGCGCGGCGCTGGACAAGATCATCGGGGCCGCGCCCAACGACCACCTCGACGTCGACCAGGGCGAGGGCACGTTCCTCAACACCCGGGAATGGAAGTACGCGACCTTCTTCAACCGGGTGAAGCAGGCCGTGGGACGCAACTGGGACCCCAACGAGCCGCTCCGGCAGCGCGACCCCACCGGGGAGATCTACGGCGGCCGCGACCGGTACACGATCCTCAACGTGACGCTCGGGAGCGACGGGCTGGTGAAGGACATCCAGGTCCAGCGCCCGAGCGGGGTGGATTTCCTCGACGAGGCGGCCATCGTCGCCTTCCGCCGCGCCCAGCCCTTCCCCAACCCGCCACCCGGCCTGATGGGCAACAACGGCTCGGTCACCTTCCCCTTCGGGTTCTATCTGGAGACGGGCGGCCGGCCGCTGATGCGGATCTTCCGGAACAACTGACGGGTTCCGGCTGATGGTTCCGGGACCGACCGGTGATTCAAACGACGATCGCCACCGGATCCTCGCCGGGACCCGGTGGCAATCGTCGAACGAGGGAGTCGCTTACGGACCGCAGACGCCGGGGACGGTCCCGGCCGCGAAGGGCTGCGTGCTCCGGTCGATCGAGCTCAGGAACCTGACCAGCTCGGCCCGGTCGCTGGCGCCGGTCAGGAAATCGGTTCCGCCCGAGCCTGCGCTCCGGTGGGTGACGTTCTCCAGCACGTCGGCCAGGGTCGCGGCCGCTCCGCTGTGGAGGTAGGGCGCCGAGGCGAACACCGAGATGAGCGAGGGGACGTTGAAGCCGAGCTCTCCCCGCGCCTGCACGTTGGCCGCATTGTTGGCCCGGATCTCGTTGCTCACCCCGTCGGTGAAGAGAGTCGGGTCGAAGGTGCCCACCCGGCAGAGGAAGCGGATCAGCTGGGCGTCCACGATCTCGATCGCAGCCGGTGGAGGCGTGAAGTCGATTGCGGAGATGGTCCAGTTGGGCCCGCCGTGGCAGTGCTGGCATCCCGCGGCCGCGAACAGCTGCCGGCCGTAGGAGACGTCCTGCCCGGCCAGAGGCGAGATTGGCGCCCGGACGCCGACGGCCAGGTAGGTGGCGATGGCGTCCAGGTCGGGATCGCGACCCGTGTTCGCCACCGGAGCGAGGTCGGGGATCATCGCGAGCCCCGCCGCTCCTTCCAGCAGACCAGGCTCGCGGATGAGGCCCCCGCCACCGGAGACGGCGCGGATGTTCCGCTCGAAGTCCTGGACCTCGTCCCGGATGCCCGACCAGTTCAGCGCTCGCATGTGCGAATCCGGGAGGACGGGTGCACCGTTGACGATGACGGCGGCGCCCGAGGGGAAGGTGCTCTCCATGGAGATGGCCTGACGCGGACCATCCGGGAACATCCAGGTCACGCTGTCGGTCAGGGCCTGCGGGTGGCAGCTGTAGCAGGTGCCCCAGCCGGTATCGGACATCAGGCCCGCGGGTCGGACCGAGTTCGGCTGGGTACCGGCCGGCCCAATGGCCGTGTTGAAGAGGTACTTCCCTCGCAAGGCGATCCGGTCCACCTCCGCCGTCGGCAAGTCCGCGGACTGCAGCCGCGCCAGGGTGCGGTACTTCGTCGGATCGACTCCGGAGACGTCGACCACCGCCACGTCACGGGACAGGAAGTCCATGACGTACGCCCGGGTGTCGGTGGAGCTCACGACCACGCCGCGTGGGTTGTGCCCACCGAGGAGGTCCTGGGGATCGTCCTGGAGGATCTCCTGCGGGTCCTTGAGCTCGATGCGCACGATGTTGTCCGGGTCCTGGGCGCTGGCCGGGGGATGGATGCTGGCTGCCCCGGTGCCGTCCAGCGTGACCCGGAGGAGCCGGTTGGTGGCGCCCAGGGCGACGAATCCCTCCGCTGCCGAGCGCTTGAAGGCCACCATGAAGGGGTTGGTGTTGAAGAGCTTCTTGCCGGCCGGCTCGAAGTTCACTCCGGCGTTCATGTTCAGCGTCGCGAAGGCCTCCACGTCCCGGGTGGTGTCGATGACCGCCAGGCAGCTCTGCACGTTCACGTTGAATCGGAACGGCCCGTTCGGGGAGGAGCAGGTGCTGGTGACGTAGGCGAAGTTTCCGCGGATGACGATCGACTCGAGCAGGTTGGGGAAGGCTCCGGTGGTGGTGTCGAAGACCACGGGATTCGCAAGCGGTCTGCGAGCCAGGGTGTTCCCGTTCGACTTGAAGGCAGCGCCGACATCGGCCAGCGGGTTCAGGGTGACAGTCCCGATCACCCTGTTGGAGTCGCCGTCGATGACCGTCACCCGGCCCTCCCGACCGTCGTCGGCTCCCTCGGTCTGAGTCCGCGGACGAGGGTCGTTCGCCCGGGAAGCCGCCAGGAACTGGGTGACGTACACCTTCTTCCCGTCGGCGGTGATGGCAATCCCCCGAGGCTTGCTTCCCACGCCCTCGATGGTCCGGGAAACCCGGTAGCTCCGGGCGTCGATCACCGAGACGCTGTCGGACGAGAAGTTCGAGACGTACAGCCTCTTGCCGTCAGGCGTCAGCGCGCAGCCGAAGGGCTCGCTCCCGACCGGGATGGTCTGAATGACCTCGTACCGCTGGCCATCGATCACGGAGACGGTCCCGCTCGCCATGTTGGTGACGTACGCGATGACCTCGTCGTGCCCGCGGTTGCGCGCCTCCTGGATGGCCACGCACCAGGGCTCCTTTCCGACCTTGATCTCCGCCACTCTCGGGTACGCCTCGTTCGACACGTCGAAGACCGAGACCGAATCGCGGTCGGGGTTGACGCTCCAGATGAAGCGGTCGTCGCTCGTCAGGGCGATCGGACTCGAATGCGTCGGAGCTGCCTCCTTCTTCGGCGGCTCGTTTCGAAGCGGATCCGGCTCCTCCGACGTGCCTCTGCTTCCACTGCACCCTGCAGCCAGGACGACCACACACCACACCCAACCTCGTTTCGTATGCATGCTCCTCCTCACGATCGGAGGACACGTGCAGGTCGCGAGCGGTGCAGGTGCTCGAATAGAACAAAGAAAACAGATGTCTCATCTGCAAGGTTCTACGACTCTCGTCGTGTGCTGGTCGTCCGGCGGGGAAACTGAACGAGCGGTACGCATTCCGGGCGATTGGAGGAGAGCCGAGACTGAAAGATCTCGCCCGACTGGAGTCAGACGTGCGGAGCCTGTCCCACCTCAGCACGCATCGGCGGCGTCGGTACGCGACAGTGAATGCCGACCTGGGAAACCCGCCCGACTCCCCGGACCGTCCGCTAGGCGTAGTCCTCGATGGGCGGGCAGCTGCAGATGAGCTTCCGGTCGCCGAGGACGTTGTTCAGCCGCCCCACCGCCGGCCAGAACTTGCTCGCCCGCACGAACGCGGACGGGAACGCCCCGAGCTGACGGGAGTACGGGCGGTCCCAGCCGTCCGCGGTGGCCACCTCGGCGGTGTGCGGGGAGTTCTTGAGCACGTTGCCCTCGCGCGGCTGCCGGCCCGCCTCGACCTCGGCGATCTCCTTGCGGATGGAGATCATCGCGTCGCAGAACCGGTCCAGCTCCGCCTTGCTCTCGCTCTCGGTGGGCTCGACCATCACCGTCCCCGCCACCGGGAAGGACACCGTCGGGGCGTGGAACCCGTAGTCGATGAGCCGCTTGGCCACGTCGTCCACCTCGATGCCCGCGGACCTCTTCACGCCGCGGAGATCCAGGATGCACTCGTGTGCCACCCGGCCCCGCGCGCCCCGGTACAGCACCGGGAAGTGCTCGGCCAGGCGGGTGGCGACGTAGTTGGCGGCCAGGATCGCCACCTCGGTCGCCCGGGTCAGCCCCGCGGCGCCCATCATCCGGATGTACGCGTAGGAGATGACCAGGATGCTCGCGCTGCCCCAGGGCGCGGCGGAGACCGGCCCGGTTCCCTGCGCACCGCCGACCTTCACCGCCGGGTGCCCAGGGAGGAACGGCGCCAGGTGCGCGGCGACGCAGATCGGGCCCATGCCCGGACCGCCGCCGCCATGCGGGATGCAGAAGGTCTTGTGGAGGTTGAGATGGCAGACGTCCGCGCCGAAGTCGCCCGGCCGGCAGAGACCCACCTGGGCGTTCATGTTGGCGCCGTCCATGTAGACCTGGCCCCCGTGGCCGTGGACGATGTCGCAGATCTTCCGGATCTCCTCCTCGAACACGCCGTGAGTCGAGGGGTAGGTCACCATCAGCGCGCCGAGCCGGGCCTGGTGCTGGGTGGACTTGGCCTCGAGATCGACGAGGTCGATGCTCCCGTCCTCGTCGCTCTTCACCACCACCACCTCGAAGCCAGCCATCACCGCGCTCGCCGGGTTCGTACCGTGGGCCGAGGCGGGGATGAGGCACACTTTCCGGTCCTGGTCGCCGCGGCTCTCGTGCCACTTCCGGATGACGAGCAGGCCGGCATACTCACCCTGGCTGCCGGCGTTGGGCTGCAGCGACACCGCGGCGAAGCCGGTGATCTCGGCGAGCATCCGCTCCAGCTCACGGAAGAGCTGCAGGTACCCTTCGGTCTGCTCGGGCGGGGCGAAGGGGTGCAGGCGTGAGAAGCCGGGGAACGTCACCGGGATCATCTCCGCGGTGGCGTTCAGCTTCATCGTGCAGCTGCCCAGCGGGATCATCGCGTAGGTGAGGCTCAGGTCCTTCGCCTCCAGCCGCTTCATGTACCGGAGCATCTCGGTCTCGGACCGGTGGCGGTGGAAGACCGGATGGGTGAGGTACGCGCTCCGCCGCGTCAGGGCGGGACCCCAGGACGGCGTCACCTCCGAGGCGAGCACCTCCTTCGCGAAGTCGACCGCCTTGCCGGCGCCCGGGGCGAACACGCCCCACAGGGCCTCGACGTCCTCGGGGCGGGTGGTCTCGTCGAGCGAGATGCCGATGGAGCGGGCGTCGAGGCGCCGGAGGTTCATCTTCCGGTCGCGCGCCCGGACCATCGCGCGGTCGGCCTCGGCGGGCTCCATCTCCAGCCGGATCGTGTCGAAGACGCTCGCGTGCTTCACCTTGACGCCCAGTCGGCCGAGACCCCGGGCCAGGCGGACGGTGAGCGCGTGCACGCGGGTGGCGATGGCCTTCAGCCCCTCCGGCCCGTGCCAGGCGGCGTAGAAGCTGGCCATCACCGCGAGCAGGGCCTGCGCGGTGCAGATGTTGCTCGTGGCCTTCTCGCGGCGGATGTGCTGCTCGCGGGTCTGCAGCGCCATGCGGAGCGCGCGATGGCCCTGCGCGTCCTCCGACACGCCGATGATGCGCCCGGGGAGGAGCCGGGTGAACTCCTGCTTCACCGCGAAGAAGGCGGCGTGCGGCCCTCCGAAGCCCATGGGAACGCCGAAGCGCTGCGCGCTGCCCACCGCGACGTCCGCCCCGAGCTCTCCGGGCGGGGTGAGCACGGTGAGCGCCAGGAGATCGGTCGCCGCCGCGGCGTAGGCGCCCTCCGCGTGGACCCGGTCGAAGAAGGAGGCAAGGTCCTCCACCAGCCCGTCGGTTGCCGGGTACTGCACCAGCGCCCCGAAGATCTTGGTCGAGAAGTCGAAGGTGCGAGCGTCACCGACGATGACCGGGATGCCGAGCGCGCCGGCGCGCGTGCGCACCACCTCGAGCGTCTGGGGGTGGACCTTGTCGGAGACGAAGAACGCGTCGTGCCCTGGCTTCGCCAGCGCCTGGAAGAGGTGCATCGCCTCGGCCGCCGCGGTCCCCTCGTCGAGGAGCGAGGCGTTCGCCACCGGGAGCCCGGTGAGGTCGATGACCATCGTCTGGAAGTTGAGCAGCGCCTCCAGCCGTCCCTGCGAGATCTCCGGCTGGTACGGCGTGTACTGGGTGTACCACCCGGGGTTCTGGAAGACGTTCCGGAGGATGACCGGGGGGACGAAGGTGTCCGAGTACCCCTGCCCGATGAAGGACCGGAACACCGAGTTCCGGGAGGCGAGCGCCTCCAGCTCCTCGAGGAGGCGGGACTCGTCCACCGCGGGCGGCAGGTCCAGCGTTCGCTTCAGCCGGATGCTCGCCGGGAGCGTCTGGTCGACCAGCGCCTGCAGCGACGGCGCGGCGACGACGCGGAGCATCTCGGTGACCTCGGTCGCGTCGGGGCCGATGTGGCGAAGGGGAAAGGAGTCAGTCTCCGAAGGGGTCCGGGAGTCGGGCATCGTGGTGATGGTTACCTGGGTGGAGGGCGGGCGAGCCAGCGCCTCCTGGCGGTCTGTGAAGGCGCCGGTTTAACAGGGCCGGGCCACGCTGGCTCAGTCACGATGGCCGTCCTCGGGGGCCGCGGCCGGCACCGGGGCGGCCTCGACGCGTTTCTGCTGTCAGGTCGCGGTCTTCGCGAGGAGATCGTTGTAGCCGTCGGCGTCCATCAGGCCGTCGAGCTGGGAGGGGTCGGATGGCTGGACCTCCACGATCCAGCCGGCGCCGTACGGGTCGGAGTTGATCTTGGCCGGCTCGTCGGTGAGCGCGCTGTTCACCTTGGTCACCTTGCCGGAGATGGGAGCGAAGAGCTCGCTCACCGCCTTCGTGGATTCCACCACGCCGAAGGGGCTCCCCGCGGTCATGGTGTCGCCCACCTTGGGCAGCTCGACGTACACCACGTCCCCCAGCGCCTCCTGCGCGTGGGAGGTGACCCCCACCACGACGCCCGCGCCGTCGCGACGCGCCCACTCGTGGTCCTTGGTGTAGCGAAGGTTCTTCGGATTGTCGGCCATGTCGTCGCCTGCTCCTAGCGCTTGAACGGCGTCTTCACCACCTGGGCGCGGACCGGACGGCCGCGGATGTCGACCTCGAGCGGCGTGCCCTCGGAGGCGAGCGCGGTCGGGACGTAGCCGATGCCGATGGCCTTCTTCACCGTCGGCCCCTGCGTCCCGGACGTCACCTCCCCCACCGGCTGCCCGTCCTTCCCCAGCGGATACCCGTGGCGGGGAATGCCCGGCTCGCGCATCTCGAACCCCACGAGCTTCCGCTTCACGCCGGCCGCCTTCTGCTCCGCGAGGGCGGGACGCCCGACGAACTCGCCCTTGTCCCACTTCACGATCCAGCCCAGCCCCGCCTCGAGCGGGGTGTGCGCATCGTCGATGTCGTTCCCGTAGAGCGCGTACTTCATCTCCGTCCGGAGCGTGTCCCGGGCGCCGAGGCCCGCGGGGACCAGCCCCGCCGCCTGGCCGGCCTCGAGGAGCGCGTTCCAGAGGCGCTCGGCGCGGTCGGGCGGGCAGTAGAGCTCGAAGCCGTCCTCGCCGGTGTAGCCGGTGCGCGAGACGATGCAGGGCACTCCGGCCACCGCGCCCTCGCGGAAGCGATAGGTGGCGATGCTCTCCAGCGGAAGGTCGGTGAGCGTCTGCACCATGCTCGCGGCCTTCGGCCCCTGGATGGCCAGCTGCGCGAAGTCGTCGCTCCGGTTGACCGGCTGCACTCGCGGGGTGTTCTCGGTCATCCAGGCGAAGTCCTTCTCCCGGTTGCTGGCGTTCACGCAGATGAGGACGTGCTCGGGCGAGAAGCGGTACGCCACCACGTCGTCCACGAAGCCGCCCTGATGGTTCAGGAGGCCGGCGTAGACCGCCTGTCCGTCGGCGGCCTTGCCGAGGTCGTTGGTGATGAGCGCGTTGGCGCTCTCCAGCGCCCCCTCCCCGCGGAACTCGATCTCCCCCATGTGCGAGACGTCGAACATGCCCGCCGCCGTCCGCACCGCCTCGTGCTCGGCCACCACGCCGGCGTACTGGACCGGCATGTCCCAGCCCGCGAAGTCGACCATCCGCGCCCCGAGGGCGCGGTGAACCCGGTTGAGTGGTGTCTGGCGGGCCATGATGTGGGCGCCGGACTACTCCACCGCGGTGAGGGCAATCAAGGCAGCATCGCGGCGGCCCCCCAACTCGGAGCCGCCGCGGCCGCCGCCTCCCGGGCTACAGGCCGTTGCCCTGGCTCTTGTCGAGCTGCCAGCCGATGTCTTCCATCAACGGCTTGGTCAGGTCGAGGTTGTCGGTGAGGTCCGGGTTGATGGCCGGCTCCATGATCAGGTTCGGCGAGGCGATCGGGTCCCAGTGCGAGATGGAGGAACCGGGCACGACCGGGTTGGGGGCGTTGATCAGCGCGAAACCCTCCGCCGAGGCGCCCGCGCGCCGGGTCAGGTCGACGCCGAGGGTCGCCGTCACGCCGGCAGCGAGCTGCCCCTTGAGGGTGTTCCCATCGGCGAGCGAGATCCGCACCGACGGGATGACGATGGTCGGATCGACTCCGCCGAGGCCCGGAGGAGGCGAGCCGGCGACGTTGTCGGCGATCAGCACGGCGATGGCGCCTGCGTTCTGCAGATTCTTCACCTTGACGATGAAGCCGCAGGTTCCGCGGTCCGCGAGCGCGATCTTCCCCGCGACGGCCGCGGCGTTGGTGATCGGCGAGCAGGCGTCGGTCGGGCTCGGCCCGGCGGCATCGGCCGGATCCGTCGCCAGGACGACCTGCCCCGACACGCCCGGGCTGCTGAGCGGCGGGCCGAAGATCGCGGGTCCCACGGCGTAGCTCCCGGCGATGCTCGCCGGCGACGTCACCTGGAGGAGAGGGACCCCGAAGGCGAGGACGCTCGGAACGGCCTGGGTGACGCTGGGCCCGATCCACACCACGTTGTACGTGTCGATGCTGGCGGCGATGCGCTGCGCGTTCGTCATCCGGTCCCAGGTGAGACCCGTCCTGAGGTGGGCGAGGTTCCGGTTGTAGGTATCCGGCAACCCCAGGAAGAGGGTCCCGTTGGTCACGTTTCCGAGCTGCGAGAAGCCGAGACCGTGCGCGTACTCGTGGGTCGCGGTGGCGAGGAGATCCACGCCCGTGCCCTCGTTGTGGTCGAAGCCCAGATAGAACGGTGCGCCCGCAAGGCAGTTGGGAGCGCCCAGGTTGATGTTGAAGATCACGATCATGTCGTCGCCGGTCGGATCCAGGTCGGTCTTGGCGACCGCGTTGGCGACGGCGATGTGGAACCACGTGTCAGGGAGCTTGGCGTGCTTGAAGTTGAGGTCGGCGGCGAGGGCTCCGGTGGAGGCCAGCACCGCCCCGGTGGCGTTGCAGTTGCGGGGTCCGAAGGTGACCTCGATGCGGACCGGAGCGAACGACTTCAAGTTGCGGGCCCACAGGCTCGCCGCGCGGGCCAGCACGTTGCGGCGCTGCTCGCCGAGGGTGGTCCCGGTGTTTCCGCCGACGGGAGCGACCGGGGTGGGATCGTTCAGGCCGACGTTCGGACCGTCGAGGTTGACCAGGACGACCTGGGCCTGCGGGTCGGCCCTGGCGGACAGCGCGACGGCCGTGGAGGCGACCAGGGCCAGGAGGAGGGAGCGAGGGAAGGAGCGGGACATGGTTACCTCGTCTCCGGAGCGGTGCGCGAGGCGGGGAGGCTGACCGTGCCCTCGACGACCTTCGAGCTGTCGTTGTGGGGCGTGCAGCCGGTGGTGAGCTTGCCGTCGGTACCCTTGACCGCGACGAGGTCCGACATCGTCTCGTCCCCCAGCGTCGCGATGACGCTGCCATCGGCATTCACCCGGACGCTCGTGACGCGGACCGGTGCGCTACCGCTCGGAGCCGCGAGCGCCGCCTCCTCCTCCTTCGTGGGAGCGCGGAGCCGACCGTCATCGTTCTTCTGTGCCTTCAACCCCGTGGTCGCCGGCGCGTTCGCCGTCGAGCCCGAGCGCGCTTGCTTCACTGCCGCTGCCGCCTTGGGACTGAGCTTCGAGGCGCCTGGTTCCGCTGCCCTGGCTGGAAGGGCAGCGGCAAGGAGCAGAGCCGCTGCACCGAGGAAGGGAATCCGCATCGTGGGGTCCTCCGGTGAGCGAGCGCCCTCTGTCGAGCGCTCGGGGGGCGCGGAGGCTACCTGCCATAGAATCGAGGCTGCAATCGAATTGCCGTAAGTCAGGAAAGACCCCCGAACCGAGCGGGGCGATTGGAGGAACTAGATTGAGCCGCTCGCCGAGCGCCCCATGAAGATCAGGAACCGCCTCAACCCCTCGGACCCCTGCTTCTCGTTCGAGTTCTTCCCCCCCAGGACGGACGAGGGGCACCGCACCCTGCTCCGCACGGTCGAGGACCTGCGTCCCCTCGACCCGGGCTTCGTGTCCGTCACCTACGGCGCCGGCGGGAGCACCCGGGACCGGACGGTCGACCTCGTGCGGGAGATCCGGGCGACCGGCCTCGAGACGATGGCGCATCTCACCTGCGTGGGGCACTCCCGCGAGGAGATCGGCGGCCTGGTGCAGCAGTTCCTGGGCATGGGGGTGGAGAACCTCCTCGCCCTGCGCGGCGACCCCCCTGCGGGAGAGCGCGAGTTCCGGCCGGCCCCCGGAGGCTTCCGCTACGCCTCGGAGCTGGTGCGCTTCATCCGCGAGGCCGACCACCACCTGTGCATCGGCGGCGCCGGCTACCCCGAGGGGCACGTGGAGACCCCGCTCCGGGACGACGACCTGCGGCACCTCAAGGCCAAGGTCGACGCCGGGCTGGACTTCATCATCACCCAGCTCTTCTTCGACAACGCCTTCTACTTCGACTTCGTCGAGCGGGCCCGCCGGGTGGGAATCAACGTTCCCATTGTCCCCGGCATCATGCCCATCACCAACATCGAGCAGCTGGAGCGCTTCATCCGCCTCTGCGGAGCGACGGTGCCGATGCGTCTGGTCCTCCAGCTCGAGCGCTACCGCGACGACCCCGACGCGGTGGTGCAGCTGGGAGTCGCCCACGCCACCGTGCAGTGCATGGAGTTGCTGGCCCGGGGGGTCCCGGGCATCCACTTCTACACGCTGAACAAGAGCCCGGCGACGCGCCTGATCGTCAGCGCGCTCCGGGGGCGTGGCGCCGCTCCGGCGTCGGGTCCGCCGCGCTGACCTGTCCACCCGGCGCACCGGGAGGCAGGGCGGCCGTGACGAGCGGGAACCGGCGGGCGGTGACCCAGAGGTAGAGCGCGATCCCGGCCAGCACCGGGGTGATCCACTGCGCCGGGGTGAGGCCGAGGAAGCGGCCGTCCACGAACGACAGGTCCCTCGCCCGGAAGAAGTCGAGGAAGAAGCGGGGCACCGAGTAGGTGACGCCCAGGACCCCCATCAGCACTCCCTGATGGCGTGGCTTCCGGGCGAGGACGTAGAGCAGGACGGTGATGGCCGCGAGCAGCACGCAGTCCACGAGCCCCATGTCCAGCCGCGGCCCGTCGGGCCAGGCCACCGCGAACCACGCGTTGCTGCGGACGCCCGGATGGTCGTGCACGACCGCGCAGCCGATGCGCGCCACGGTCCACCCCGGCGCCAACCCGAGCGCGACCGCGTCCGAGTACGGCCGGAAGCGGAGGCCGCGCCGGCGGAGGTAGAGGGAGACGCCGACCGCCCCGCCCACGACCCCGCCAATCGAGGACACGCCGTCCCAGATCTTGAGCAGCACCACCGGGCCCTGCGTGCGCAGCAGCTCGGGGTGGTAGCCGAGGACGTGGAGGAGGTGCGCTCCCAGCAGCCCTCCCACCAGGGCCCAGGTGAAGACCTCGGAGAGAGTCTTCGTGTCACCCGGGCCGTACACCCGACCCGCACGTACGGTGAGCACCGCGCCGAGATAGACGCCGAGCGCGGCGAAGATGCCGAAGGGGTGGATGGTCAGACCGAAGAGATGGAAATCCGGGAGCTCCACGTAGGGGAGCAGAAGAGCGAACATGTGCTGCTCGCTCTCATAGCAGCCCCGGGAGCTCGAGGCTCAGCTGCCGATCAGCGCCCGGGCGTTCTTCAGGGTGTTGGAGAGCAGCATCGCGATGGTCATCGGACCCACGCCGCCCGGGACGGGGGTGATGTGGGAGGCCCGCTCGGCCGCGGCGGCGAACTCGACGTCTCCCACCAGCTTGCCGCTCGGCAGCCGGTTGATGCCAACGTCGATGACCACCGCGCCCGGCTTCACCCAGGCCCCCTTGATGAGCTCCGGGACGCCCACCGCCGCGACGAGGATGTCCGCCCGCGGGACCTCGGCGGCCAGGTCGCTCTTGCTGTGGCACATCGTCACCGTGGCATCGGCGTTGAGCAGCAGGAGCGCCATGGGGCGGCCCACCAGGATGCTCCGGCCGACCACGACCGCACGCTTGCCCCGGGGCTTGCACTCGATCTCCTGGAGCATCCGCATCACTCCCCACGGAGTACAGGCGACCGTCGCCTCGCGTCCCTGGGCGAGGAGCCCGGCGTTGAGGGCGTGCAGGCCGTCGGCGTCCTTCTCCGGCCGGAGCACGCGAAGGAGCTGATCCGAGCTCACCTGCTTCGGGAGCGGGAGCTGGACCAGGATGCCGTGCACCGAATCGTCGGTGTTGAGCTGCTCGAGACGGGCCTGCACCTCGGCGTGGGTCGCGGTCTCGGGGAAGTGGTGCTCGATGGAATGGAAGCCGACCTCCGCCGCGGCCTTCTGCTTGCCGGTGACGTAGATCTTGCTGGCCGGATCCTCTCCCACCCGGATGACCGCCAGCCCGGGGACGCGGCCGGTCCGCTGCTCGAGCTCGCGGGTGCCCTGGGCCACCTCCTGCCTGACCTTCAGCGCGATGGCCTTTCCGTCGATGAGTGTCGCTGCCATGGCGGCGCACACTACACGAGCCGGCCGATCACGGAAGCCTCGCTCGACGCGGGACGTGGTCCCTCTGTAGCCTCCCTGCATGTCTCGCGAGCTCATCGACCTGCACATCCACGTGGGCGGAGCCGTGGCGCCGCACGTGCTCTGGTCGCTGGCGCACAGCCAGGGCTTCAAGCTGCCGACGAAGAACTATTTCGAGTTCGTGGAGATGATCACCGCGCGTCCGGAGAACGTCTCCACCCTCGACGACTACCTCCGCATCATGCACACCTGGACCGAGAAGATTCAGAGCTCGCCCATGGCCATCGAGCGGAGCGTGTACGAGGTCATCGGGAAGGAGTTCCGCGGCAGCCGGGTCACGCAGATCGAGCTGCGCTTCAACCCGATGAAGCGCAACCTCGACTCGACGCTGGACCTGGACCACATCATCCACGCGGCCCTGCGGGGGATGGACCGGGCCACGCTGGAGTACGGAGTGCGCGCCGGGCTCATCTTCTGCCTCGCCCGGGAGTTCGATCACCGCCTCAACTCGATCATCCTCGAGAAGGCGATCAAGTACCGCCACCGGGGCGTCGTGGGCATCGACCTGGCGGGCACCGAGACCCGGGCCCTGGAGCTGGACGCCGATCAGGTCGGCGCCTACCAGGACCTGTTCCAGCGGGCGCGCGATGCGGGGCTCAAGACGACGGTGCACACCGGCGAGACCCAGGGCACGGGCGCCGAGGGAGTGATGGCGGTGGTGGAGCGGCTCCGGCCGCATCGCATCGGCCACGGCATCCGGGCGGCCTACGACGATTCGGCGATGCGCGTCCTGCGCGAGCAGGACGTCGTGCTCGAGCTCTGCCCCACCTCCAATCTCCACACCCATGCGGTGAGCGGGGTGGACGAGCTGAAGCACATCGTCCAGACCTTCCTCGACCGTGGGGTGAAGGTGACGCTCAACACCGACGGCCCGTACCTCCTCGAGACCGACATGCAGTCCGAGGTGGAGCTGGTGGAGAGGCACGGGATCATGACCCCGGCGCAGGTGGACCAGGCCCTGGCCTGGGCACGGGAGTACTCCTTCATCCCCTGAAGCGTGGTACTCGCGGGCACACAGCGTGTACGAGCTGCTCAAGCGCGGTCTCTTCCTCCTCTCTCCCGAGCGGGCGCACGTGCTGGGGATGGCCGCGCTGCGCGCCTGGGGCGCGGTGTGCCCTCCGCCCGCGGCCCGGGCCGGCACGCCGGACCTGTCGGTGACCAGCGCGGGCCTGCGCTTCGCTCACCCGGTGGTGCTCGCCGCGGGCTTCGACAAGGACGCCGAGGCGGTGGCCGGCTTCTTCGCCGCCGGCTTCGCGGGGGTCGAGGTCGGGACGGTGACGCCGCGGCCGCAGCCGGGGAACCCGTCGCCCCGCCTCTTCCGCATCCCCGAGGCGCGGGCGCTCATCAACCGGATGGGGTTCAACAACCACGGGGCGCAGGCGATGGCGGAACGCCTCCGGGCGCTCGGCCAGCGCGGGGGACCCGTGGGCGTCAACCTGGGAAAGAACAAGGACACGCCGCTCGAGCGCGCGGTGGACGACTACGTCGCCGGGGTGGACGCCCTCGGCACGCTCGCTGACTACCTGGTGGTGAACGCGAGCTCGCCGAACACCCCGGGGCTCCGGCAGCTCCAGCAGTCCGAGCCTCTCCGTGCGCTCCTCTCGACGGTGAAGGCGCGGGTGGACGCGGTCGCGCCGGGCACCCCGCTGCTCCTCAAGATTGCCCCCGACCTCGCCCCCGAGGAGGTGGACGCCGCGGTCGACGTGGCCGTCGAGGTGGGTATCGCCGGCCTCATCTGCACCAACACCACCCTCGCCCGCCCGGACGTGAGCGGAGCCGTCGCGGCGGAGGCAGGGGGACTGTCCGGGGCGCCTCTCGCGCCGCTCGCGCTGGCGACGCTCCGGAGGGCGGTCGCGCGTGCCCGGGGACGACTCGCGCTCTGGGCCTCGGGCGGGGTCTTCACCGCCGACGACGTGCTCGAGCGCCTCGAGGCCGGAGCGCACGTGGTGCAGGTCTACACCGCGTTCGTCTACGAGGGGCCGTTCCTCGTTCCGGGCTTGCTCCGCGACCTGCGCTCCCGGCTGGCCGCCCGCGGGCTCACCGCGCTCCCGCGGCCCGGTGGAACGTCCGGGCCGGGCGAGCCGCGCACCCGCTCGGGCTGACCTCCGTACCCGGCGCTACGGCGGGCCGTCCGCCGCTCTGTCCGGGACCGGCTCGGGATCGCCGCGCCACCCCTCGTCTTCCCGGGCCGGCTCGCCGACCAGGGGCGAGACGCCGTCCGGGGCATCCGGGGAGGACTCCAGGTCGTACAGGACTCCGTCCACCGCGACGAGCGTGCTCATGCCTCCCCCATCTTCTGACCCGCCCAGCGCATGCGGCGCCGGGAGGCATGCGCGCCCACCTCGTCCTCGGGTCCCGGCACCGACAGCCCGGCCACCATCCGGTCCCAGCTCCGCCGGCCCCAGACCCAGCCGGTGAGCACCACCCAGGCCGCGCCGAGCACGGTGAGCTGCACCGTCCCGTCGGCCACGTGGCGTGGGCTGCCGAGCCGCTCGACGACCTCGAGCGCGAAGCAGCCGGCCGCCGCCAGAAACCCGAAGGCCCGCCAGAGCGAGAAGCGCCGTCCGAGCCGCGACGGCCCGTACCGCCCGAGGCTCACCACCGCCACCGCGCCGCTCAGGGCGGCCGAGAGGGACAGCACCGCCAGCGCCGCCGCGTGGAGGAACGACTCGCCGTCGTCCGCCACGTCGAGCAGCAGGGCCATCGCCGCCAGCGCCGCCGGCACGAGCGTCTCTCCGCGTTCCCTCCACCGTCTGCCGATCGTCATCCTCCACCCCACGAAGCCGCCATGACCGGCCGGGCCGACCCGGGCTCGAGCACGTGCTCGCGCGCCGCGATCCGCTCGGCCGCCCCCGCCAGGCCGAAGAGGACGAAGAGGTGCGGCGCGGCGAGCGAGCCGGAGAAGCAGTTGCACAGGAGGAACCCGGCCACGCTCGCGCCGATCCCGCGGGCGAGCCAGCCGATGTCCGGATCGCTGCCGGCGCGGAACACCGCCCCGGTGGCGCTCCCGGCGAAGGTCAGGAAGAGGAAGAAGCCGACCCAGCCCAGCTCGCCGAGCGTGTCGAGGAAGATGTTGTGGGCCACCAGCGCGTGCTCCCGGACCTCGGGCGGTGCGTAGAAGGCCCAGGCCTCGCGAAACGCGCCGCCGCCCACTCCGCGCAGGGGATGGTCGAGGTTCACCGCCGAGGCCACGTGCCAGGCGTAGACGCGGCCGAGCGCGGACTGGTCCTCCTGGAACTCCTCGAGCGTGTCCGTGCGCTCCCAGAATGTCGCAGGCGCGAGGATGGCCACGCCCACGGCGAGCGCCGCCGAGAGCACCAGCGCCTTCGCCCGCTGCGCTCGCTCGCGCATCGCCCACACCAGCCCGCCGGCGACCAGGCCGAGGAACCCGCCGCGGGAGAAGGTCATCACGATGCAGGTGACGGCCAGCAGGAGCGAGGCGATGCACAGCAGCCGGACCCACCACGGAGTGGCTCGCCGGGCGATGAAGGCGACCGAGAGCGGCACCGTCATCGCCAGGTACTCGGCGAGGTAGTTCGGGTCGCCGTAGACGCCGAGCCAGAGGGTCCGGAATCCCTGGCTGAGCTCGTCCCCGGAGAGGTAGCGGAGGATGCCGCCGACGCTGGTGACCATCGACCCGGCCACCAGGCAAAGGCAGAGGACGGCCAGCCGCCGCGGCGTCGTCGCCAGGTTCACGACCAGGAGCCAGGCCAGCGCGACCTTCACCACCATCACCAGCCAGCCGTCGGTCACTTCCCGGTCGAGGGTCCACAGATGCGAGGCGGCGGCCCAGACCAGGAAGCCCACCAGGGCCAGCCCCCGCACCCCGTCCCACTGGAGCGGGACGCGGCGCCCGGCGTGCTCCAGGACCAGAAGCCCGAGGGCGCCGAGGCTCAGGGAGAGGGCGAGGCGCAGCGGGACGAAGGCCGGAATCCACTCCGCCGGGGCGGCGTAGATCTGCACGCAGAACCCCGCGAGGAGCAGGAACGCCCAGCGGTCACGTCCCTCCGCCAGCGTCCATGCCCGGGCCTCCCCCTCCCCCTCCGGCGCACGGGTCCGCATGGTCCGGACGCACCGGAGCAGCCGACGTGCCAGCGACACCGCCGCGGAATTCCTTGCCCGCCTCTGGCGAGCGCTCGACGGCCACTGTCGTTTCTACAGTCCCGCCGACCAGGGGAGCGTCGTCTGCACCTCGACCGGGAGCGGTCCCGCCAGGAGCGCACCTCCGACCTGGTCAGCCAGTCGCTCGAGGACCAGGCGGGCGAGCCTCCCGGCCTCCTCGCCCGGCGCCAGGGAGCCGAGCGCGCTCGCCGCCCGGCTCACCGCCTCGGGACGGACCGCCGGCGGCGCCCCTGGGTCGAGGAAGGCGCGACCGAGCTCCCCAGTCCGGGCCGCCGGCACCGGGGCCACTCGCGCCCTCCCGTCGAGGAGGGCATGGGCCACCGCCGCGGCCAGCACGGCCGGCGTCCCTCCCGCGGGCCACGCCGGGCCGAGGGTGTCCAGGGCCGCGCGTGCCGCGTCCTCGCCGCCTCCGAGGAGGGCCGCGAGCAGGGCCTGCTGCTGCTCGGCGCGCTCGAGCTGCTGCTCCGCCTGCTGGATCTCCGCGAGGGAGCGGAAGGGGACCGGCTCGGCGCCGTCGACGGGGAGAGCGCGCATCGGCCGGGCGCGCCGCAGAGCGGCGAGCACCGCGGCCTGCTCGGGCCACAGCAGCCACTCCCCGTCGATGCGCGCCAGGGGCCGCTTGCCGAGGCGGTCGGCGCGGTGCCGGAGCCGGAGCCCGAGCGAGAACCCGGTCTGGAACACCTGGCGGAACGGCGTCTCTCGCACCACCGCGGCGCCGCGGCGCGGGTCGCCGCCGGTGAGGTACTCGAGCCCGAGCCCCAGCGTGTCACGGGCCCGCTCGGCGGAGGCACGGAACGCGTCCAGGTCCCCCGGGTCGGCTCCGTCGGCGACGAGGGCGGCGTTGAACACCCCGCGCAGCTCGTCGAGCGCGTTCTCCAGCTCCACGGCATCGAGCCCCTCGAGCGCCGCCTGCAGGTAGTCCACCCGCCGGCCCCCGCTGCGCACCAGCTCCGCCGACGGAGCGGGCGGAGGCACCGGCGCGAGGCGCACCGCCGCGTAGAGGCCGGCGGCGGCCTCGGGGTCGGGAAAGCCGAGGTCCGCCAGCCGTGCCCACCGGAAGCGCAGCGCCGCCTCCTCCAGCTCGGTCGGCATCTCCCAGCGGAGGGCCTCGAGGAGTCGGCTGAAGCCGAGCGGATCCTCCGCCATGAGGTCGAGGAGCAGCGTCCGGAGCGCGGACTGCTCCGGACCTTCGACCTTCATCTCGACGCGGTAGTGCCCGTCGGCCGAGTCCAGGGTGACGCCCTCCACCGGAGGATCCGGCGTCTCCTCCAGGTCGTGCACCACGGTGAAGGCCCGCAGCATCGACTCGAGCAGCTCGAGGTCGAGGCCGTGCACCTTCAAGAGGTACACCTCGGGCTCGTCGCCGCGCGCAGCGTGCAGCCACTCGAGGAGGGCGTGGGGGTCGAGGCTGTCGCGCTTCCACGTCCCGAGGTCCACCAGCGCCTGGAACTGGGCGGGGGACGCCAGCTCGACCAGCTCGGTGGCGTCCGCCAGCCCGACCTCGGCGACCGTCGCGTAGAGCTGCTCCGCCGGCAGCGCCTGGACGAGGGCGGCCGCGTCCTTCGAGGCCAGCAGCGCATCGAGCCGCTCGCGTGCCGGCAGCGCGGAGATGCGCTGGAGCGCTGCGGCCCGCTCGGAGGCCGCGTCCCGTCCGTTGCCGGAGGAAGCCACGACCGCCGTGCCTCGCACGGCCGGTGGCGGCCGCGCAACCCCCAAGTCACCTCACTGGAGCGGCGTCAGGCACTTCGAGGTGACGTTGAAGTCCAGGAGGTACGGCTGGCTCGTCCCGTCGTTGCTGGTGAGGAGGAACTTGACCAGGAGGTACTTGAACTGCGGCACCGGCCCGGGAGCACGCTGGAGGTTGCCGTCCGAGTTGTCGGTGAACGGCCCGTACTCCTGGGACACGGTGAAGTCGAGGTTGTTCGAGCCGCGCACGAAGACCACCACCGACGTGTTGGGCGGAGTGATGGCGTTCCACCGCACCGTGTCCCACTCCGCGTAGCGCGAGCAGCCGGAGACCGTCTGGCTGAAGCTCCCCTGGTTCAGGGTGATGTGGCGCAGCTGGTACCCGGTGAAGTCGGAGTAGGTGTAGAGGGCGCCGGCCTGGTTCGCCGAGGTGGTGACGCCGCCGGTGCTCCGGTCGATGCGCATCACGTTGCCGGTGGAGTTGTTGACCCAGAGGTTCTTGTTCTGGTCGAGGCCGATGCCGATGCTGGTCTTGCTGAAGGTGGAGGTCGCGTCGACCAGGCCAGTGGGCGTCCCGCCGTCGAACACCCGCACCCCGCCGTCGTCCACGCTCGCACCCCACACCAGGGCCGCCGAGCCGAGGTTGTTCCGGTCGCCGCTGAACCAGACGAAGCCGTCGTCGTCCACGGTGACTCCACGACCCTGGCCGATCCTCGTCCCGCTCGGCGAGGTGAGCGCTCCGAAGTTGAAGACGTCCCAGGTGCCGGCATCGAGGGGTCCGCCGTCGGTCGGTGGCGTGTAGCGGGTGGCGGTCGGCCCCGAGCCCCAGTTCGGCACCCAGACCCGGCCCGCCTTGTCCACCGCGATGCCGTAGCCGCCCCGCGGCACACCGGAGGGCGGGCTGATCCTGTTGACCAGCAGCGAGGCGGTGTTGGTGTCGATGACCGCGACGCTGTTCTGGGTGCGGGCCACGACCCAGAGGCGGTTCTTGCTGTCCACCGCCGAGCCGTAGGGCTCGATCGGGACGGAGATGTACGTGCCGCCGCCGTCGGGCAGCGAGCCCACGCCGGTGCCGGCCGGGATGGCCTTCGGCACGCCGTTGAACGGATCCAGCCGCCACATCCGCCCGGCCCCGAAGAGCTGGAACTCGATCCAGGTCCCCACCCACACGTCGCCCGGTCCGCCCTCCGGAGCCGCGGCGATGGAGATCGAGCCCTCGCCGAACGCGCCGTTGGGGTTGATGTTCCCCAGCTCCTGGGTGAAGAGCACGCACTCGTCGTAGAGGAGAGGATTGTTGGGGTCGCTCGGGTTCAGGTACTCGTTGGGGGTGATGATCCCGTAGTTGGCAACGTCGGCCGGGTCGTCGAAGCTCGTGTCGATCTTCCCGTTACCGTTGCGGTCGACGCAGTTGAACAGGTTGCCCGCCACCTTGGTGACGCTGAAGTACTGGTTGGCGTGCGAGGCGAAGTTGGCCACCCACATGTCGCCGTTGATGTCGATGGCGGTGCGGCTGGGGTCGAACACCGAGGCTGCGGTGCTCCGATTCCGCCGCCCCAGGCCGTCCAGCGGGAACACGCTGATGTACCGCCCCACCTCATGGATGCCGCCGTCGGGGAGGAGGTTCTTGGTGTCGAACTTGGACACCGTTCCCATCTTCCAGTTGGCGATCCAGGCGTAGTTGATCTCGATGTCCTGGCTGTTGAGGGTGATGCGTCCCATCGGGTCGACGGTCACGCCGTCGCCGGTGGTCCCGACGCCGCCGTCGAGGCTGAAGCCCCCGTCCGGCGGGAAGTCGATGGTTCCGCTGAAGCCACCGTCCACCACCGGAGGACAGACGATGATCTTGCAGGGGTCGGTGACGTTCTGGCCTCCGCCGTCGTTGCCTCCGTCGGTGGTCACGTTGCCCCCGCCGTCCCCGCCGCCGCCACCTCCCGGGTTCACCACCGGGAAGCGCGACACGTCTCCACTGCACGTGCAGCCGGAGACGGCGGTGATCGCGGCGGCGACCATCAGGAACGGCAACGCCCGGCGGGTCATCGAGGCTGTCTCCACGGATGGCGGCACGGGCATGTGTGCCCGGCGGGCACACCACTGGCCTTCAGGCGAAGAATCATCGGGCGACCACCCGAGTCGGTCAACACGAAGTCCCTCAGGAGGTCGCGGTCCAGAGGGACTCCCATACTTCAGGTACCCCCAGCTTTTCCGTTGCCGAGAAACCCAGGACCGTGTCACGCGGGACCGACAGGCGCTCGGCCACGGCGGCGAGGCGCGGCTTGCGCTGTGCCTTGCCGAGACGGTCCAGCTTGGTGGCCGCCACCAGCACCCTGCGTCCGGCGGAGACGAGGTAGGCCAGTGTGCGGACGTCGTCCTCGGTGGCTCCAACCTCCGCGTCGACGATCGCCACCACGCCGCGCAGCGAGGTGCGCCGCTGGAGATAGGCGGTGATCATCCGCTCCCAGCTCTCGCGCTCGGTCCGGGACACCTTGGCGAAGCCGTAGCCGGGGAGGTCCGCGAGGCGCACGTTCCGGCGCAGCTCGTGCCGCTCCAGCACCACGTCGAAGAAGTTGAGCGTGCGGGTCCGGCCCGGTGTGTTCGAGACCCGCACCAGCTTCCGGCGACCGGTGAGCGCGTTGATCATCGACGACTTGCCCACGTTGCTCCGCCCGACGAAGGCGATCTCCGGCAGGTCGGCCGTGGGCCACCCGGCCTCCTCGACCGCGGTGGTGAGGAAGCGCGCGTCGAGGACGCGGATCACCGCTCGGCGCGGGGAGTCGGCGTGCCGCGCTTCTGCCGCTCCGCCGTCCAGTGGTCCATCGCCTTGAGCTTGTCGGCGAACTGGAAGGGCCGGAGCGAGGGCGAGCTGGGTTCGTGGCAGCTCCGGCACGACTTCTCCGACGGGTCCTGGAGTCCCACCAGCCGGGCCAGCTCGGGGTCCTTCATGACGTAGGCCGGCGCGTAGTACTGGCCACCCCCGTGGCAGGTCTCGCAGCCGATGGCGGCCATGGACTGGTCGGTGAGGTTCGGGGCGTGGCAGGTGGTGCAGCGGGCCTCGCGCTGCTGCTCGGCGGTGAGCGACTCCATCGAGCGCGCGTGCTTCGACGATCTCCACGCCGCATACGCGTCGGGGTGGCAGCCCTTGCAGCTCTCCGGGCCCAGGAAGTCGGCTCCGGCTGCCACCGCGGAACACAGCACGGCGAGCGCCAGCACCCAGCGGGTCGAGCGAGGGAGGGTCATCGAGCACCGGGCAGATACGGGATTGCCCTCCCCTCTGGCAAGCGCGACCATAGGCCCATGCGCTGCACCGGGCCGACGCGGACCCTGCTGGTCACGCTCCTCCTCCTCGCGGCCGTTGCCCGAGCCAAGGCCTGGAACGGCGTCGAGCCCGGCGTCACGCGCCGGGACGACGTGGTGAAGCGCTTCGGTCCGCCGAGCAAGACGCTCACCGTGTCGGGCAAGGAGGTTCTCGCCTACACCGACTCGGCGGCGATGAAGGGAACCTCCCAGGCGCAGTTCCGGGTGGAGCCGTCCACCGGCCTGGTGGAGCGCATCGACGTCTTCCCCTCCACCGTGGTGGACCACGACACGGTCGAGGCCACCTTCGGTCCGGTCTGCCCGAAGGCGGGGGCCCCGCAACCGGCGGCGTGCTTCAACAAGAAGCTCACCGACGACTTCCGGACCTACTACGTCTACACCCGGCTCGGGCTGGCGGTGTTCTTCGACGAGAACGAGGACCGGGTCCAGTCCTTCGTCTACACCGCGCCTCGTCCCGTGCCGGGTCCGGCACCCGCGCCCACCGCCGCGCCCGCCTCCGGGTCCGCGCCCCCTCGCTGATGCGAGTGGTGGGACTCACCGGCGGCATCGCCTCGGGCAAGAGCACCGTGAGCGCGATGTTCCGCGAGCTGGGGGCCGAGGTCATCGACGCGGACCAGGTGGCGCGTGACGTGGTCGAGCTTGGCACGCCGGCCCTGGAGGAGGTCGGCCGCCGGTTCCCCGGCGTGGTGGATGCCACCGGACGTCTGGACCGGGTGGCCCTCGGGCGGCGCGTGTTCGCCGACGCGGCGGAGCGACGGGCGCTGGAGGCCATCCTCCACCCGCGGATTCGCGAGGAGGTGGCGCGGCGGACCGAGGCGCTCGCCCGTGCGGGGGTGACCGTGGTGCTCTACGACGCCGCGCTGCTCATCGAGAACGGGTTGCACCGCGGCATGGACGGGGTGGTGGTCGTCTCCGCCCCCGAGGAGGTCCAGCGCTCCCGCCTCGCCGCACGCGACGGACTGGACGCCGCGGCCATCACCGCGCGGCTGGCTGCGCAGCTTCCCCTGGCCGACAAGCGGGCGCACGCCACCTGGGTGGTGGAGAACGGTGGCTCGCTGGACGAAACCCGCGCCCAGGTCCGACGAATCTGGGAGGACCTCCGCCGGACCGGGTAGTCGGCGATGCAGCGGCCGCATAAGGTCGCCGCCATGTCCCGGAGCGAAGGCGCGACGCTGGTCACCGGCTACCCCGGCTTCATCGGAAAGCGCCTGGTGGAGCACCTCGCCCAGCAGTCCCGGGCACGCATCTTCGCGCTGGTGCAGCCCCGCTTCCTGGACGAGGCCCGGAGCCTCGCCGCCCGCGTCCAGGGAGCGCCCGTGGAGGTGCTCGCCGGCGACGTCACCGACCTGCACCTCGGCCTGTCCGGCGAGGAGGTGGAGCGCGTCGCCGGGAGCGTGACCCGCATCTTCCACCTCGCGGCCCTGAACCAGCTCACCCTGTCGCGGGAGGTGGCCCGGCGCACGAACGTGGACGGGACCCGGAACGTGCTGGAGCTCGCGCGCGAGTGCCGCTCGCTGGAGCGGCTGGTGCACTTCAGCACCTGTCACGTCGCAGGGGCCCGCGAGGGCGTCATCGCCGAGGACGAGCTGGACCGGGGGCAGGAGTTCCGGAACGCCTGGGAGGAGAGCAAGTTCCAGGCGGAGAAGGCGGTGGTGCGGGCCATGGACGTGCTCCCCATCACGGTCGTCCGTCCCTCGACGGTGGTGGGCGACTCCCGGACCGGGGAGATCGACCGCTTCGAGGGGCCGTACGCGCTCGGCATCCTCCTCGTGGCGAGCCCGCTGGTCGTTCCCCTCCCCTTGCCCGGCAACGGCGTCGCGCCGCTGAACGTCGTCCCGGTGGACTTCGTGGTGCGGGCGGCGGTCCAGCTCGCCTCGGACCCGAGGGCGAAGGGACGGACGTTCCACCTGGTGGACGAGAGCCCGATGAGCGTGGCCCGGGTCTACGAGCTCATCGCCGAGCGGGCCAACCGGCGCATCCCGAAGCTCACCTTCCCGGCGCGCGCGGCGGAGGCCGTGCTGCGGCTCCCGCTGCTCGAGCGGGTGACCCGTCCCCAGCGCGCGGCGCTGGGCTACATCAACCAGCTGGCGTGGTTCACCAGCGCCGCCACCCTCGAGCTGCTGGAGGGCACGGGAATCCGCTGCCCACGGCTGTCGACCTATCTGGACACGCTCATCTCGTACGTGCGCGAGGACTATGCCCGCCGGCAGGCCGCCGAGGCGGAGACCCTGGTGGAGGACCCGCTGGACGAGGGGGCGAAGGCGAACGCGTGAGCATCGCGCCCGGACAGACCTTCTCGCTGGTCCGTGAGTGCGACCGCTACCGTTCGCTCTACTACGCGGGCGCGAGCGGGGACTTCAATCCCATTCACATCGACGTCGAGGTCGGGCAGGCCGTGGGCCTGGGTGGGGTCATCCTCCAGGGGTTGTGCACGCTGGCCTGGGGCGTGGACGCGTTCGCGCGCTTCCTGGGGGACCCGGGGCTGGTGACGGGGGTGAAGGCCCGGTTCAGCAAGCCGGTGCGTCCGGAGGACACGGTGCGCTTCGAGGGCACCGTGACCGAGGTCACGGGCACTGTGGTGAGGGCGGCGATCGTGGCGCGGAACCAGTCCGGCGACGAGGTGCTGAAGGCCATGGTCGTCGAGGGCCGCGCCCGTGCGCCGGGCGACCTCGCCGGAGGCGGAGTCCCGGGGATGACGGCGGAGGTGGCGCATGCCGCCGAGGTGCTGCGGATGTCGCGCCCGGAGCTCCTGGAGGAGACCCGGCTACCGCCCTTCTCGGGACGCTCGCCGGCACGGCCGACGGAGGCGCCGCGGGGCGAGAAGGGACCGGGCCGCACCACGCTCGGCCGGACCTGGGGCCCGTTCCGCTACGTGATGGGCGCGGAGAAGATGCGGGAGTACGCGGTGGCCATCTCCGGCGGCGTGCCCTCGTACGTCTCCACCGGGCTCCCCGAGGACCTGCACCCGGTGCTCCACGATGAGGCGGCAGCCGGCCGGTCTGCGTGGGGCTCGCTGATCGCGTTTCCGACGTTCGCGGTGCTGTTCTCCATCGCCCCGGCGCAGGCGGCGCTGCTCGATCCGGCGATGGAGGTGGACGTGTTCCGCGTGCTCCACGGCGAGCAGGAGCTCGAGTTCCACGAGGTGCTCCGGCCCGGGGACGTGCTCCTCACCACCGGCACCCTCGAGTCGCGCTCGGTGCGCGGGAGCAACGAGCTGTTCGTGATCCGCACCGACTCGGTGAATCAGCACGGTCGGCTGGCGGTGCGCGGACGCTTCACGGCGTTCGTCCGGGGATGAGGTCCGGCCCGAACGGGTCGAGCCCCCGGCGCGCCGCGCTCAGCTGACGATGACCCGCTGGTCCAGCAGCTGGGCGAGGATGCGCGCGGTGTCGAGCCGGGACATCCCGGAGACCGAGAAGAGGTCCTCGAAGCTCAGCGTCCCGTCGATCTGCGCGAGCACGAAGCCCGCCCGGTGGTCGAGGTTGAGCCAGATGACCTCGTCCTCCTTCAGGCGGACGCGGGGCACCGCGCTGAGCTTGCCGATCTTCGACTCGTAGTTGGTCTGGAGCTTGGTCTCGCTCCGGGCGAGGGCGTCGGTGAGACCGGTCAGGTCCGGCCAGAGCGCCTGCGCCTGCAGGAGCAGCTCGCGCGCGCCGCTGTGATCGTCGAGGTTCTGGAGCTCGCGGGCGCGCTCGAACCTCCGCCGTGCCTCCGCCAGCGGGTCGCGGGGCACCGGCGCAGGGGTGAGGCCGGAGATGGTGCGCGGCTCGGCGAGGAGCTCCAGCGCCGCCGCCGGCTCCTCGGGGGCGAGGACGGTGAGCCCCTCGCCCTCCCCGCCCCAGGCGTCACTGGGGGCCTCGATGCGAGCGAGGGGCGGAGACAGCGGCGCCACCGCGGGGGGAGCCGCGGGGAGGCGCGGCGGGGGCGGGGCACCGAGCCCGCTGGACGGAAGCGGGACGGGGCCAGCGCCGCGAGCGGGCGTGGTCGCCGGCGGGGGCATCGGCCAGGGAAGCGGTTCGAGCGAAGGCGAAGGCTCTGGCGGCAGGGCCCCGGGGCCTCCCTTCGACGGAAGGGGAACGACGACGTGGGTCTCGAGCGTCGGTGTGGCCCTCGGCGGGGCGGCGGGCGGTTGCCACGGGGGCACGGGCGACGGGGTGCCCCGCCCCGGCGAGCTGGCCGCAGGAAGGGGAACCGGACCACGACCCCGGGGAGGCTCGGCCCGCGGACCGGGGATGGGCGAGGTCGAGACCAGGGGACGCACCGGGGGCGGCGTTGGCAGGGGCGGGAGCGGGAAGGCGCCCGTCGTCGCGGGACGGAGCGGGCCTGGCACCGGGCTGGTGGCCCCGGGAGCGACGGCCGGCGGCAGCGGGATGGCCCCCGTCGTGCGCGAGAGATTGGCGACGGCCTCCTGCAGCGGTCCGGGGATGGGGCTGTGCGCGCCCGGCTCCGGCGGCAGCGGGATGGCGCCCGTCGTCTGCGACGAGGCGGCGGCCGCCGGCGAGACCAGCTCCGGCCTCGAGAGCACAGGCGCCGGCTTCGGACCGGACCGGCTCAGCGGCGCCGGAGTTCCCTCCGAGAGCTCGAGCCCGAAGTCGTCGCCGCTCTCCCCCATGTCGTCGCCCTCGAAGTCGCTTCGCGGGGCGGCTGCCGGCGGACGAACGAAGAATCGCGCGGTGTTCCCCATGCCGTCCGAGGGCGGGGCGTTCCACCACTCCTCCGGAATCGACGCCGGGGCCGCGGGCTCGTCCTGGAACAGGCGGGGAAGCGGGACGGAGAAGAGGTCGGTCCGGGACACGGGGACGTCGCGCAGCTCCTTCGGAACCGCCTCCGACTCGGGGAGCGCGTGACCCAGCAGCTCGCGGGCCCGGATGCTCTCCGGGTCCAGCTTCAGCGCCTGCTCGAAGAGTCTCCTCGCCCCGTCGAGGTCGCCGCTCATCTTCAGCCACAGGCCGGCCTCGAGAAGCTGGTTGGCGCGGGCGCTCACTGGCGTGCTCCCAGCCGCTCGAGGACGCCGACGAACAGCACCCGGGTGCGCTCCAGCTGGTCCACCCAGTCGGCGAGGCCGGCCAGGTCGTCGCTCTCCGCGGCGGCACGCGCCGAGGTGATGACCTCCTCCGCTCGCCGGAGCGCCTCGCGTCCGAACTCGCTGCTTCCGGTGAGCTGCCGCACCCGGGGAATGAGGGCCGAGACCTCCGCCGCGGCGCTGGTGAGCGCGTTCCGCTTCTGCTGCACCTCCGAGGAGATGCGGGCCTCGAGCAAGCTGTCCGCCTGCGCCTCGAGGATGTTCTTCAGCTCGTCCGGAGTGAGGCCACCGGACGCCGTCACGGTGATGGACTGCTCGAGGCCCGTCTCCTTGTCTCGTGCGGAGACCGAGACGATGCCCTCGGAGTTGATCTCGAAGTTGACCTCGATCTCCACCTCGCCTCGGGGCGCCAGCCGCAGCCCGGAGAGGATGAACTCGCCGAGGAGCTCGTTCTGGTGCGCGAGCTCGCTCTCCCCCTGCAGAACCATGATCTTCACCGTCGTCTGCCCGTCACGACTGGTGTGGAACAGCTCGGTCACCGAGGTGGGGACGGTGGTGTTCTTGGTGATCAGCACCCGGTTGTAGCCGCCGGCGATCGCCACGCCGAGGCTCTGGGGCGTCACGTCCAGCAGCAGCACCTGGCTCGACGGCTGCATCAGCGCATCGGCCTGGAGGGCAGCCCCGAGGGCCACCACCTCCTCGGGGTGAACGCCCTTGGAGGGGTCGCGCTGAAAGTGGCGGCGTACGGCCCTCTGGACGGCGGGCATGCGGGTCATCCCGCCGACCAGGACGATCTCCCGGAGCTCGTCGGGGTGAACGTCGGCCTCGGTGAGGACCTTGTCGACGATCTCCACCGTCCGCTCGACCAGATCCTGGGTCAACTCCTCGAAGCGCGCGCGGGTCAGCGACGCCTGGAGGTGGATGGCCGAGGTGCCGCCCGGCGGGGTGTAGAGGAAGGGAAGGTTGATGTTGGTCTCGGTCAGCTCCGAGAGCTCTATCTTCGCCCGCTCCGCCGCGTCCTTCAGCCGCTGGAGCGCCATCCGCTCCTTGCGCAGGTCGACGCCGTGCTCCTTGGCGAAGTTCATCACCAGCATCTCGATGATGCGGTTGTCGAAGTCCTCGCCGCCCAGGTAGGTGTCGCCTCCGGTGGCCACGACGTCGAACACGCCCTTGGCCACCTCGAGCACGCTCACGTCGAGCGTCCCGCCGCCGAGGTCGAAGACGGCGATCTTCCCCGTGACCTGCTTGCCGAAGCCGTAGGCCAGCGCCGCGGCGGTGGGCTCGTTGAGGATCCGGAGAACGTCGAGCCCGGCGATCCGCCCCGCGTCCTTGGTGGCCTGCCGCTGGCCGTCGTTGAAGTAGGCGGGGACGGTCACCACCGCCTTGCTCACCGTTCGTCCCAGTGCCGCCTCGGCGTCGAGCTTGAGCTCGCGGAGAACCGCCGCGGAGATCTCCTGGAGCGAGACCGCCTTGTCCCCCATCTGCACGCGGACGTCGTCGTGTTCCCCGCACACGATCTGGTAGGGCAGCGACTCGCGCGCCCTTCGCACCTGGTCGGAGCCGAACTTCCGTCCGATGAGCCGCTTGGCGGCGTAGACCGTGTGCTCGGGATTGGTGATGGCCTGGCGCTTGGCGAGCTGGCCTACCAGACGCTTCCCGGCGCTCGTGACCGCCACGATGGAGGGAGTCAGGTTCTGGCCGGTTCGGTTGGGGATGACGTGCGGCTGCCCGCTCTGGACGATGGCCACCACGCTGTTCGTGGTGCCGAGGTCGATGCCGATGACGGGCTCTTGTTCAGCCATCCTGACGGCTTCAGCGTACCCGACGGTAGGCCTTCAGCGTACTTGCCGGAGCAGCGTCTTGGCCTTCGCGTTCTTGGGGTCCAGCTTCAGAGCCGCCTCCAGATGTCGGCGTGCCACCGAGCCCATCCCCATCCGGAGGCAGATCTCCGCCAGGAGCAGCTGGGACTGGAGGTGGTCCACACGGAGCGTGACGGCTTGCTGGGCAAACTTGCGAGCCTCGGCGAGGGGGTGCGAGGCCCGGAGCAGCCAGCGGGCCGCCTCGTACGCCGCGTCCGCCCGCTGAGGGTCCAGCTCCGAGGCCCGGGCGTACGCCCTGGCGGCGGTCTCAGAGTCTCCGACCTCGGCGGCGTCGTTCCCGGCCTTCATCTCGTCGTCGGCACGCCCCTTCGCCACCTGCTGCTTGGCCTCCGCCTCCATCGCGGCCCGGTCCTTCGGGGAGTGGCCACCGAGCGTCTTGGCCTGTCCGAGCAGGTGCAGGGCCTTCTGTGGCGCGCTCTTCATCTGACGCTGCGCCTCCTCGACGAGGGCGCTCGCGCGGGCGTTCCTGGCGAGATAGGGGTGGCGGGCGAGCCGGGCGCGGCGCTCCTCGGCGCGCGGGTCCACCGGGGCGGTGCTTCCCGTCTGGCCTGGCCTGGTGACGGCGTGGGTCGAGCCGGCCGCAGGAGGCGGCGGAGCGCGGCGCAGCGCCTCGGTCAGCGTCTCGTGGGCCTCGCTGAGCCGCTGGAAGATGCGCTCCAGCCGCGCCCGGAAGCTCCCGAGGTTCTTGCCGTAGTAGCGGTCGGGGTGGAAGACGCGGCTCGCCTCGAAGTAGGCCAGCTTCACCGCCTCGGCGTTCGCGCCCGGTTTCAGCCCGAGGACGGTCCAGTCGTCGCGGCCGAGCAGGGCCTCGCGGGCGAGGATCTCCCGCTTGCGGTCCGGCTCGAGATCCACCGCTTCGGTGAGGGGGTCCTGCTGGGTGCGATCCGTGCCGCTGGGCAAGAAGTTTGGTCCCCGACTGGACGCGACTCCTCGACGCTAGCGTGCACTCTCCTGGGTGGTCAAACCTGCGACGGGGGTGGGGCGACCGCGACCACGGACTCCTCGAGGATGCGCAGCCCCTCGTCCAGCTCGTCGAGGGTGACGACGTACGGCGGCGCGATGCGCACGGTGCGCTCGCCGGCGAGGTTGCAGAGCATGCCGCGCTCGCGGCACCGGGTGACCACCGGTCCCGCATCGAAGGACAGCTCGAAGCCGAGGAGGAGCCCGCGCCCACGCACGTCCTTCACCAGCGAGGGATGGCGGGCCTGCATCTGCCGGCCGCGGGCGACGACGTGCTCGCCCTTCTCGAGGTTGGAGGCGAGGACGCGCGGGTCGCTGGCGAGGCGGACCGTGGCGATGGCCGCCGCAGCCGCCACCGGGTTTCCGCCGAAGGTGCTGCCGTGCGTCCCGGGCGAGAGCGCCTTCCCCGACTCCTCGGTGCACACCATCGCGCCGATGGGCAGCCCGTTGGCGAGGCCCTTGGCGAGGCTGAACCCGTCGGGCCGGATGCCCTCGTGCTGGAAGGCGAACATCTTCCCGGTGCGGCCCATCCCGGTCTGCACCTCGTCGACGAGGAGCAGGACGCCGTTCTCGTCGGCGAGGGTGCGCAGGGCACGCAGGAAGCCCTCGGGCGCGGTGCGCACTCCTCCCTCACCCTGCACCGGCTCGACGAGGATGGCCGCGGTCCGGGGGCCCACCGCCTTGCGCACCGCCGCGAGATCTCCGTAGGGCACGTGCACCACCCCGGGGAGCAGCGGCTCGAAACCCTTCTGATACTTCGTCTGCCCGGTGGCGGTGACGGTGGCCAGGGTTCGGCCGTGGAAGCTGGTCTCGAAGCAAACGAACTCGAAGCGCCCCGGCTGACCGCGGGCGTGCTGCGTCTTCCGCGCGAGCTTGAGCAGCGCCTCGTTGGCCTCCGCGCCCGAGTTGCAGAAGAAGGCGCGGTCCAGCCCCGACAGCGAGGTGAGCAGCTCGGCCAGGGTGACCTGGGGCTCGGTGTAGAAGACGTTGGAGGCATGCCACAGCCGGTCCATCTGCGCCTTGGCCGCCGCGGTGATGTCCGGGTGGCAGTGGCCGAAGGGCAAGGTGGCGATGCCGCCCAGGAGGTCGAGGTAGACGTTGCCGTCCGCGTCCCAGACCTTCGTGCCCTGACCGCGCTCGAGCACGATGGGCTGCTGCTTGTAGTTCTGGAGGAGGTGGGCGCGCGCGCGATCCATCACCGCGCGGTTCTTGGATGGCAGCTGGCGCTCGACACCGGGGACGACGGTCTGCGGGATGGGCATGGCTGAGTGCTCAGAGAATATAGCGGGAGAGGTCCTCGTCCTCGACGACCTCCCGGAGGCGGGTGCGGACGACCCCCACGTCGATGACCTCGTCGCGCGAGCGGCCCGCGTCACTGGCCTCGAAGGAGACCGGGTCGAGCAGCCGCTCGAGGATGGTGTGGAGCCGGCGGGCGCCGATGTCCTGCGTCCGCGAGTTCACCAGGGCGGCGATGCGCGCAACCTCGGCCACCGCGTCATCGGTGAAGTGGAGGGACACGCCCTCGGTCTCGAGCAGCGCGGTGTACTGGCGGATGAGCGAGTTGCGGGGCTCCCGGAGGATCCGGACCAGGTCCTCCTGCCGAAGCGGCTCGAGCTCGACACGGATGGGGAACCGACCCTGGAGCTCGGGAATGAGGTCCGCTGGCTTGCTGACGTGGAACGCGCCGGCGGCGATGAAGAGCACGTGGTCCGTCTTCACCGGCCCGTACTTGGTGGTGACGGTGCTGCCCTCGACGATGGGGAGGATGTCGCGCTGCACGCCCTCGCGGCTGACGTCGGGCCCGCCGCCGCGCGACACGCCCTCGCGGCTGGCGATCTTGTCGATCTCGTCGATGAAGATGATGCCGGCGGACTCGGCGCGGACCAGCGCCTCGCGGTTGACGCGGTCCTGATCCACCAGACGGCCGGCCTCCTCCTGCGCAAGGAGGTCCAGCGCCTCGGGCACCGTGACGCTGCGCCGGCGGGTGCGCGCCATCCCGGGCATGGAGCGGAACAGGTCCGAGAGGTTGACGCCGATCTCCTCCATCCCCTGGCCGGAGAAGTTGCGGAGGAAGGTGGGGCCGGCGTCGGCGACGTCGACCTCCACCATCCGGTCGTCGAGGGTGCCGGCCCGGAGCTGGGCGCGGAGCTTCTCCCGCTCCGCATCGCCCATCCGGCCCGGAGGTGGAGGCGGCGGGGCGAAACCCATCCCTGCCGGGCGCGCAGATGTCGGCGTGCCGTGAGCGAGGAGCTCGACCAGCCGGTCCTCGGCGGCCTCGCGGGCGCGGGTCCGGACCTTGGCGGTCTCCTCCTCGCGGACGAGGGCGATGGAGGCCTCGACCAGATCGCGGACCATCGACTCGACGTCGCGGCCGACGTAGCCGACCTCGGTGAACTTGCTCGCCTCGACCTTGACGAACGGCGCCTGGGCGAGCCGGGCCAACCGGCGGGCGATCTCGGTCTTCCCGACCCCGGTGGGCCCGATGAGGATGATGTTCTTCGGGGTGATCTCGTCCTTGAGCTCACCGGTGACGCGCTGCCGGCGCCAGCGGTTGCGCAGCGCGATGGCGACCGCGCGCTTGGCGGCGGACTGACCGACGATGTAGCGGTCCAGCTCGGAGACGATCTCCCGGGGTGTGAGGTTGGCGCCGCCCGCGGGCATCGCTGTCAGAGCTCCTCGAAGGTGAGGTTTCGGTTGGTGTAGATGCAGGTGTCCGCGGCGATGCCCAGCGCGATCTCGGCGATCTGCCGGGCACCGAGCGTGGAGTGATCCAGCAGCGCGCGGGCGGCGGCGAGCGCGTACGGTCCGCCGGAGCCCACCGCGGCGGCGCCGAAGTCGGGCTCGATGACGTCCCCTGCACCGCTGAGGACGAAGGTGCGCTCGACGTCGGCGACGACGAGGAGGGCCTCGAGGCGGCGAAGGAAGCGATCCGTCCGCCAGTCCTTGCCCAGCTCCACGCAGGCGCGGGCGAGGTTGTGCTTGTACTCCTGGAGCTTCGACTCGAAGCGCTCGAAGAGGGTGAAGGCGTCGGACGTGCTACCGGCGAACCCGGCGAGGACGCGGCCGTCGCCGAGCCGGCGCACCTTGCGGGCGCTGGCCTTCATCACCGTCTTGTCGAGCGTGACCTGGCCGTCGCCGCCGATCACCACCCGGCCGTCGCGGCGCACGCAGAGAATGGTCGTTCCGTGGAACATCGGGAGACTGCCGGCCATGTAACAGCCGGGTGGCAGGGGTTCCATCCCCGAGTGCGAAGAAGCGTCGGGTCGCCCGCGGAGCGGACGCCGCTTGCCTGAACGCCCGGGGGCGCGGGTCGATTGCCCGCGGCGCGAGGCGACGTGTCTCAGGCGTGCGGATGCGTCCGGTCGTACACCGCCTGGAGCTGCTCGATGCTCACCTGGGTGTACCTCTGCGTCGTGGAGAGGCTCGCGTGGCCGAGCAGCTCCTGGATGACGCGGACGTCCGCTCCCCCGGCGAGGAGGTGCGTCGCGAAGGAGTGGCGGAGCGCGTGCGGGCTCACCTTCCGCTGGAGCGCGAGCTGGAGCACGGTCCGGTCGAGGTGGCGGGCGACGCTCCGGGACGTCAGCCGGCCGCCGCGGTGGTTCAGGAACACCGCGGCGGGCTCCTGCCCCGGAGCCGGCTTGGCGAGGAGCTCGCCGCGGCGCTCGAGCCAGCGCCGGAGGGCCGCGACGCAGCCGGCGTTCATCGGGCAGAGGCGTTCCTTGCGGCCCTTGCCCAGCACCCGGACGGTGCGGGAGCGCAGATCGAGATCGTCCACGTCGAGCCCGCAGGCCTCGCTGACCCGGAGGCCCGAGCCGTAGAGCAGCTCGAAGAGCGCGCGGTCGCGGAGCCCGAGCGGACCGTCCTTGCCCGGGACGGTGAGCACGGCGAACACCTCGTCCACCGGCAGAACACGGGGCAGCCGGGTCGGGAGCTTCGGGCTCCGGACGGTGCGCGCCGGATTGGAGGCGACCCGCTCGGTGGCGACCAGGAAGCGATAGAGCGCGCGGACCGACGCCAGCGCGCGGGCGCGGCTCCGCGGGGCGTGGTCCACCGCGAGCGTGCCCAGCCAGCCGCGGAGCGTTCCGTGGTCGGCAGTCGTCAGGTCGCGGCCGGCGCCCGCGAGGTAGCGGACGAAGGCGCGCACGTCGGTGAGGTACGCCTTTACCGTGTGCGGCGAGCTCCCGCGGCCGTGCGCGAGTGACTCCTCGAACGCGTCAAGCCAGGCGTCCTGCATCGGCCCCGAGCCTAGGGGCGGCGTGGCCCTCCCGCGACTTCCATGACGCCGGGTGTGGCTCGCCGCGCGCGGCCTCAGGGGTGCCCGGACGCTCCTGCCTCCTCGGCCGGCGGCTCCTCGGCCGCGGCGAGCGCATCGCCCGGGCGACCTGCCCAGCAGCGAAACCCGGCCTCGGTGGTCGAGCCCATCGCTCCGATGAATCGCTCGTGGTCGAACCCGGGGAGGCGGACCAGGCGGCGGACGAGGTCTCCGCCCATCGGGCTCGGGACGAGGCAGGCGCTGCCGTCGGCGCCCCGGAGCAGGAGGAACACGTCGTCCGCCAGCGGGCCGTCGCTGCTGGTGAGGACCAGGACCTCCACCAGCTGGCTCCAGTCCACCCGGCTCGCCCCCGCTCCGGGCCGGCTCACCGAGACGCCGCGGGCAGTCACCGCCACGGCGATGGGCTGCTCGGACGGCGCCGCCCTCCGCCGTCGCCGCGAGAACGCCGCCACGCCCAGGAGAACCGCCACCGCGGCGACGACCCATGTCCAGCCGGGGAGCGTCTCCGTGACGAGCGGGGAGGCCGCGAGCAGGTCGAGCACGGCGACCGGTCTCACGGCACCTGATCGCAGACGTACAGCCCGGAGCGTTCGCCCTGGGAGACGAGGTAGACGACCTTGCTCCCCTGGGGATCGGCGAAGAGCGCCGGCAGGAGGATCCGCTCCTCGAGGGTCACGCGGACGTTGGTTTTGAGATTCAGGACTGCAACGTCGTAGGTTTCCGCGTCGGTGCGCGCGTAGGTGACGAGCATCCGGTTCCCCGCCTCGCTGGGGCGGAAGCCGAAGATGCCCTCGAGGATCGGCCCGGGCTTGCCGTCGGGGATGGTCGGGTCGAGCCGCTCCAGGGAGCAGGCTCGCGCCTCGCGGATGCACTCCGAGCGGAAGTACAGCGATCCGCCTGGGCCGAAATCGTAGCCGTAGACGTTGGCCATCACCGCCGACCCGGAGGGCTTGCCCCGCGCGTAGAGCCAGAGGTCCACCGAGGGCAGCGGCTGGAACACCCGCAGGTTGAACGCAAGGTGCCTGTTGTCCGGGCTCCAGACCCAGGTGGTGACCCGCTTGCCGAGCTCGACCGGCGCGCCGTCGGGGAGGGGCGCGTAGGTGAGGCGGCCCCACTTCTGCTGCTCGTCGTAGTTGGCGAGCGCGGCGACCGCCTTGCCGTCGGGAGCGAAGGAGAAATCCCCCACCCGCTGGGCGACGGTGCGGCCGGCCCCGCCGGACGCCGGCCCGACGACGAGGTTCCCGATGGACGAGGCCTTCTCCCGCTCGATGCGGGCGAGGAGCGCCCCGTCGGGGGAAAAGGCGAAGGGCCCGGTCCCGGTGACCACGCGCACCGGCTTCCCGTCGGGCAGCGACGCGACCCAGAGATCGCGCCCGTCCTTCACCACGGCGCTCTTCACCCCGAAGGCGACGCGCTTGCCGTCGGGGGAGAGGATCCAGTCACCCACCGAGTCGCCGAGCCGGAGCGGAGGGCGGTTTCCCTCGACGAGGACCCGCTCCAGCGCACCGCCGTTCGCGGCGCGGTGGTGCACGAGCAGGAGCGTGCCGTCGGGGCTGAACTGCGCGGTGGAAACGTCGGTGGCCACGGCGCGGGAGACGCTCCCGGCCTGGAGCGCGGCGAGCCGGAGGACGCCACCGTCGACGAAGGCGAAGGCCGTGCCGGTGGGGCTGACGGAGACGAAGGAGACGGCGCGGCCGCGCACCTCCGGCTCGCCGCTGGTGCCCAGCTGGAAGGTGTGGAGGGTGCCGGACTCGGCGGCGGAGTTGTAGCCGTCGACGAAGAGCAGCCAGCTCGAGTCGGGGCTGAAGAGGACGCTCCCCGGGCGGTTGGAGACGCCCTGGCCGACGAAGCGGACGACGCCGTCCTTCAGCGAGGCGACGCCGAGCTCTCCGAGCGCCATGAGGGGGGACACGCCCTGGATGGCGGGCCGCTTCGGATTGCGGAGAAAGGTGGCGTGGGCGCCGTCCTTGGTGAGCTTGAGGTCGGCGACGGGCCCGGCGGCGAGCCGCTTGCCCAGGCCGCCCACGAGAGGCTTCTCGGGCTGGGCCGGGGGTCCTCCGCCCTTGCTGCAGGCAGCCGCGACGACGGTGCAGGCGAACGCGACGAGCCTTCGGGATCCCCGCGGGGGCGCCCTCACCGGGCCACCGCCGCCTGGTCCACCACCCCGGACTCCCCCGTCCACCCCGAGGGTCCGGACGAGGTCTCAGAGACCTCGATCCACGCGGAAAGGGCGGCGCGGGCGCGGGCGGCGTGGGCCTCGCGGCGTCCGGATTTCGGGACCCGGCCGGGGAGCGGCGGAAAGAGACCGAACGTCACGTTGCAGGGCTGGTACTCGCTCCCCGGCGGGTGCGCCGCCCCCGTCACGTGCCGGTACAGCGCCCCCAGTGCCGTCTCGCCCGGCGGGGGAACGAACGCCCCACCCCGCCGGCGCGCCGCCACCGCCAGCGCCACCAGATACCCCGACGCAGCCGACTCCACGTACCCCTCCACCCCGGAGATCTGCCCGGCGAACCACAGCCGCGGCTCCGCGGCCAGCGACAGGTCCGGGCCCAGCAGCCGCGGGGCGTCGATGAAGGTGTTCCGGTGGATCTGCCCCATGCGCAGGAACTCGGCGCCCTGCAGCCCCGGTAGCATCCGGAACACCCTCCGCTGCTCCGGCCAGGTCAGCCGCGTCTGGAACCCCACCAGGTTGTACGCCGTCCCGCCCACGTCCTCCTGCCGGAGCTGCACCACCGCGTGGGCACGCCGTCCGGTGCGCGGGTCGATCAGTCCCACCGGCTTCATCGGCCCGTGCGCCAGCGTCTCCTCGCCCCGCTCGGCCATCACCTCGATGGGCAGACAGCCCTCGAAGTACCGCGGCTCCTCGAACGCGTGGGGCACCACCTTCTCGGCCGCGAGCAGCTCGCGGACGAAGGCGCGGTACTGCGTCTCGTCCAGCGGCAGGTTGAGATAGTCGGCCCCGTCTCCTCGCCCCCACCGACTCGCCCGGAAGGCGGCGGTCTCATCCACCGAGTCGGCGGCGACGATCGGCGCGATGGAGTCGTAGAAATAGAGCTTGTCCCCGGTCCAGCGGGACAGCGCGGCGGTGAGCGCATCGGAGGTGAGCGGGCCCGTCGCGACGACCACGTCGCCCGCGGGAAGGGCCTCGACCTCGCCGGACACCCGCTCGAGGCCCGGGGCCGTCGCGAGCTCCCGCTCCACTCCCGCCGAGAACCGCTCCCGGTCCACGGCCAGGGCCTCGCCGGCCGGCACCCTGCACCGGTCGGCCTCGCCGAGGATGAGCGAGCCCAGCCGGCGCAGCTCGGCGTGCAGCAGCCCGATGGGGGTCTCCGGACTGTCCGACCGGAAGCTGTTGCTGCAGACCAGCTCGGCCGGACCGTCCATCCGATGGGCCGGGCTCCGGCGCTGGGGCTTCATCTCGCACAGCCGCACCGGGATACCGCGCCGCGCGAGCTGGACCGCGCACTCGCTCCCCGCGAGCCCTGCGCCGATGACCGTGACCGGTTCCATGCCTGCTCTCCTGGCCCAGATGGCAGCCCCGCTGCAACCCCCGACGGGGGGCTGAGCCCGGATCGAGCGGCGCCCACGCGCCGCCACCCTGGTTCGGGGGGCTGAGCCCCAATCGAGCGGCGCCCACGCGCCGCCACATCGGCGTCCCCCTGGTTCGGGGGGCTGAGCCCCAATCGAGCGGCGCCCACGCGCCGCCACATCGGCGTCCCCCTGGTTCGGGGGGCTGAGCCCCAATCGAGCGGCGCGCCCACGCGCCGCCACATCGGCGTCCCCCTGGTTCGGGGGGCTGAGCCCCAATCGAGCGGCGCGCCCACGCGCCGCCACATCGGCGTCCCCCTGGTTCGGGGGGTTTCCCCCCGCATGGCCCGACTTACCTTGGCCGGCCATGGACCGTTCCGCCGAGTTCGACGAGCTGCGCCGCAGTTTGACCGAGCGCCGCCGGGCGCTCCTCGTGACCCGGGAGTCCCAGCAGGGAGAGCTGCGGGCGCTCCAGGCCCAGGACCGCGACCCCGAGTACGAGGAGGGGGCCCAGGTGAAGCTCGCCGACGACGTGCTCACCACCCTCTCCGAGACCGCCCGGCGCGAGGTGATGCAGATCGACGCCGCGCTCGGCCGCATGGACGAGGGCGAGTACGGCACCTGCGTCGACTGCGGCGAGGAGATTCCCATCGAGCGGCTGCGCGCCCTCCCCTTCACGCTGCGCTGCCAGGAGGATGAGGAGCAGCGGGAGAGGAACGTCCGGGGGAACTCGCCGCGGCCCTCCCTCTAGGCGCCACGCGCCGGGGTCACCCCTCGGTGCCCTCGCCCTTCTGCAGCACCACGAAGCGGTAGTTCTCCAGCTCCGCCTGCCCGGCCGTGTAGAGCACCGTCAGGAGCAGGTCGTAGGGAATCTTCCGGTCTCCGATGATCGACAGCTCCTTGCTGAACGGAGCTGCGGGGTTGCGGGCGGCGATCTGCTTGAGCTTCTCCACCTCGCGCCGCAGCGCCTGGTCGAGCGGCTTCACCAGCCGTCCGTCGAGCTGCCCCGGCGGCACCTGCCCGTTCTGCAGCGTCACCACCAGCCTGTCGCCGACCAGGATGTCCTTGGGGGTGATGGTCACCGCCACCGTGTCCTTCGGCACCGCGCGGGTGCTGGAGATGGGCGGCTTGATGTCCTCGCTCTGCGTCAGGGAGATGGCCGAGGCGGCGTAGGACTTGAGGAGGAAGACCAGGATGATGGTCATCATGTCCATCATCGCGGTGATGTTGAGCTCGCGGATCTCCCCGACGGCCTCGCGCTCCTTGCGCTTCTTGCGAGCCAGCGCCTTGCGGAACATCAGCCGCTGGAGCGTCTCGTCGTCCATCTCCGGGGTGCGGGGCGCGGACGCCGGCATCACATCGCTCCCAGGGTGACGTCGGTGAAGAGCAGCTTGCGGTCCTTGCCCGGGGTCTCGCGGATCGCGTCCATCGTCTGGACCAGGACCTCGTAGGGGATGTCGCCCTCTGCGCCGACGATGACCTTCGACTCGGAGGGGAACTCCTTCTTCACGTTCACCATCGACTCGGTGAGCGCGGTGTAGTCGAAGCTCCCGTCTCCCTTCTTCGGGATGGAGGGCGGCGCCTCGGCGGGGTTGGGCTGGCCCTGCTGCTGTCCCACCACGCCCCCGGTGGCGGCGACGTAGAAGCCCTTCTTGGAGATGAGGACGGTGAGGAGGAGCTTCGGCTTGTCACCCTCGTCGGTGACCTGCGTCGTCGGCCCGCCGTAGTTCGGCGCGTTCACGTTCAGGATGCCGAACGCCGCGAGCCCGGTGATCGACAGGAGCATGAACATGATCAGGTTCATGAGGATGTCGAGGTAAGGGACGATGTTGAGCTCGCCGCCCTCCTCGTGGCCTCGAATCCTGAGCTTGCGCTTGCTGTAGAAGAACGCCATGTGGCGCTGACCCTCGGCGGTGCGCGGTTAAGCCGACCGCTCGAAGTCCATCGCCGACGTCTCCCCGGCCTGGCGACGCGACAGGAGGTTCTCCAGCTTCAGCGCGCTCAGCTCCACCGTCTCGACCATCTTCTTGGCGTACGCGGTCAGGAAGAGGTGGGCGATGATGCAGGACACCGCGATCCCGAGGCCGAAGGCGGTGTTGTTCATCGCCTCCGAGATGCCGTTGGAGAGGATGGCCTGCTTCTGGTCCGCCGGCACGTTGCCGAGCGACTGGAAGGTGGTGATGAGGCCGCTGATGGTGCCGAGGAGGCCCACCAGGGTCGCGATGTTCGCGAGGGACCAGAGCCAGGGGATGCGCGACTGGATCGGTGGCGTGTACTCGAGGATGGCCTCCTCCACGCTCTTGGCCACCTCCATCTCGCCGCGGTTGGCCCGGGTGAGCCCGGCGCGGATGACGCGAGCCAGCGGCGAGTTGGGGGCCGCGCCGCAGAGCTTCACCGCGCGATCGACGTTGCCGGTGAGCACCAGCTTGGTGATCTGCTCCATGAACGGCTCGGCGTTCAGGTTGTAGCGGAACATCAGCGTGACGACGCGCTCGACCACCACCGCGATCGCGCAGGCCATCCAGAAGATGTTCACGTACATGAACGGTCCGCCCTCCTTGAAGAAGCGGACGATCGAGTCCACCGCGCCACCCCTCGCGCCGGGCGCGGCGGCCAGGACGAACTCCATCAGGTGGCTCACGGACGTGCTCATCACGGGGGCGAATCCTTTCTTCGGCGCGCTGGGAGCTGGCTCGGAAACGGAGCGCCCCCAGGGCAACTGGCGACGTTCGGGGGCGTGACGGGGCGGCGCTTCACGGCGAAGACACCGAGGAACATCGTCCCTTTGCGCCCCCGGGGGTGTCAAGAACGGCACATCGCGAGCGGGAGGCCGACGCCGAGCCTCTCGCACGTCTCGCGCGCCCGTTGTCGCACCGCCGCGCAGATCCGCTGACCTTCCGTGCGTGCGCCGGCCGACCCCGGGTGCCACCGTCCCGGGGTCCGGCGCCACGTCCGTCCGCCGGCCCGGGAACCGTGCAGCGCCAGCGCCCTCGATCCCGTGGGTCGGAACAACTTCGCCGACGGGCCGGACGTCCTCTCAGGCGGCGCTCGGCGGCGCCACGGGGCCGCCCTCGTCCACCGAGCGCGTGTAGTCGCACTCCTTGTTCGGGCAGGCGATACGCGGACCGTCGCGCTTGCTGTACTTCTGGAGCAGGTACGGCGAGGCACACTTCGGGCAGCTCTCCGGCAGCGGCCGGTCCCACGCGGCGAAGGTGCAGTCCGGATACCGGTTGCAACCGAAGAACACCTTGCCCCGCCGACTCCGGCGCTCCGTGAGGTAGCCCACCTTGCACGTCGGACAGGCGACGCCGATCGAGAGCGGCTTGCTGCTCTTGCACTCCGGGTACCCGGAGCAGGCCATGAACCGGCCGAAGCGCCCGCGCTTGATGACCATCGGCCGGCCACACTTCTCGCAGGTCTCGTCGGTCGTCTCCTCCGCCACCGGCACGACCTTGCCGTCGACCTCCTTGAAGTCCTTCGTGTTCTTGCAGTCGGGGTAGCCGGTGCAGGCGAGGAACCGGCCCATCTTCCCCCACTTGATGGCCATCATCTTCCCGCACTTCTCGCAGTTGACGTCGGTGGGGATCTCCTCCCGCTTGACGTCACGCATCTCCTGCTCGGCCTTCGCCAGCGTCGCCTGGAACGGTCCGTAGAAGTCGCGCAGCACCCGGCGCCAGTCCGCCTCGCCCTCGGAGATCTGGTCGAGCTGCTCCTCCATCCCCGCGGTGAAGGTGACGTCCATCTCCGAGGGGAAGTGCTTCACCAGCTCCTCGGTCGTGATCTTCCCGAGCTCGGTGGGATGGAACCGGCCCTCGATCTTCTCCACGTACTTCTTGTCCTGGATGACCGAGAGGATCGAGGCGTACGTCGACGGCCGGCCGATGCCGTCCTCCTCCAGCTCCTTGACCAGCGAGGCCTCGGTGAACCGCGGCGGTGGCTGAGTGAAGTGCTGCTCGGAGAGGAGTCCCTGGCCCACCAGCCTCAGCCGGTCGCCCTCGGCGAGCTCGGGAAGCTGCACGTTGCCCTCGTCGGCGCGCGGCTCCTCGCCCTCCTTCTGCTTGTCCTCCTCGTCGGTGGTCGGCGCCATCCCATACACGGCCAGATAGCCGGCGAACTTGAGGATCGAGCCCGCCGCCCGGAACGTCGCGCGCCCGGCGGAGACCTCCACCGTCGTCTGGTCGTAGACCGCAGGCTTCATCTGACACGCCACGAAGCGGTTCCAGATGAGCTCGTAGAGCCGCGCCATGTCCGGCTCGAGGAATGGCCGCACCCGGTCGGGCGTCCACTCCATCGACACCGGGCGGATGGCCTCGTGCGCATCCTGGGCGCTCTTCCGGCTCTTGTAGACCATCGGCTCATCGGGCAGCGCGTCCTTCCCGTAGGTGTCGGCGATGAACGCGCGCGCGGCCTTCACCGCGTCGTCGGAGAGCCGCACGGAGTCGGTGCGCATGTAGGTGATGAGCGCGGTCTGCCCCTCGTCACCGAGCTCCACGCCCTCATACAGCCGCTGGGCGAGGGTCATCGTCTTCTTGGCGGTGAAGTGGAGCCGGTTCGCAGCCTCTTGCTGGAGCTTGCTGGTGATGAACGGCGCCGCGGCATTCCGGCGGCGCTCGCGGCGCTCCACGGTCTCCACCCGGTAGTCGGCCTTCCGCAGCTCCTCGAGCAGCGCGTCGGCGGTCGCCTTGTCCGCGACCTCGGCCTTCTTCCCGTCGAGCTTCGCGAGCCGGGCGCGGAACGGCGGCGGCGACTTCCCCTCGAGCTCGGCCTCCAGCGTCCAGTACTCCACCGGGACGAAGGCCTTGATCTCGCGCTCTCGCTCGACGATCAGCCGGACCGCGACCGACTGCACCCGGCCCGCGGAGAGGCCGCGCCGCACCTTCTTCCAGAGCAGCGGGCTGATCTGGTAGCCCACGAGCCGATCGAGGATCCGCCGGGTCTGCTGCGAGTCGTACATCTTCTGATCGAGCGCGAGCGGGTGGGCGATGGCCTCCTGGATCGCCTTCTTGGTGATCTCGTTGAACAGCACGCGAACCGCGTCGGGGTGCCGGAGCTCCTCGCTCAGATGCCAGGCGATCGCCTCGCCCTCGCGATCGGGGTCGGTGGCGAGGTAGACGCGTTCCGCGCCCGCCGCCGCCTTCTTCAGCTCACCGAGCGCCTTCTCCTTGCTCGGAATGACGTGGTACTCGGGCCGGAAGTCGTGCTCCACGTCGATGCCCATCTTGCTCTTGGGCAAGTCCTTCACGTGGCCCACCGACGCCTTCACCGCGTAGCCTGTGCCCAGGTACTTCTTGATGGTCTTCGCCTTGGCGGGTGACTCCACCACCACGAGGTAGCGGCCACCGCGGCGCGGGGCGGGTGTGGCGCCGGCCTGAACCACGGCCAGGGTCCGCTTCTTCGTGGCGGTCTTCGCCGGAGCGGTCTTCCTGGCCTTCGCCGCCGGGGCGGACTTGCGGCCCAGAGGCTTCTTCGCCTTCTCGGCCGGGGCTGTCCCGGTGTCGACCTTTTTGGTTCGTGTCGTCGGCATTTCTCTCCTCACACCCGTTGGTACCTTCGTCCAGGGCCCTGTACCACCAGGCCCAGGAGCTCCAGCTCGCACAGCGCGCTCACCACTCCGCCGGGCTCCATCCCCGCGCGGTCCTCCAGCTCCTCGACGTCTCGCGGCTCCCGGTCGACCAGCGCGTACAGCTGCGCCGCCGGCCCGGACAGGCCCGGCATCGGCCCCGGCTCCACCATCCCGGGCGGTGGCGGCGTGAGGCCGAGTCCCACGGCTCGCAGCGCGTCGAGCGGCTCGATGCACAGCCGCGCGAGACCGCACGCCACCAGCTGGTTGCAACCCAGCGCCGCCTCCGCCCAGGTCTCTCCCGGACAGGCGAGGATGGGCCGGCCCTGGACTCGGGCCGCCGCCACGGTGTGCATCGTCCCGCTGTGCCTGCCCGCCCGGAGCACAAGGACCGCATCGGATGCACCGGAGATGAGTCTGTTTCGCCGGGGAAACGTGTGCGTGCTCGCGCGGATTCCCGGAGGCATCTCGCTGTACACCGCCCCGCCCCCGTCGAGGATCAGCGGCACGAGGCGCGCCTGCGCGGGGTCCACCTCGTCCAGCGCCGAGCCGAGGAACGCCCAGGTCTCGCCGCCCACGTCCAGCGCTCCGAGGTGGCAGGAGCGGTCCACGCCCACCGCGGCCCCGGACACGACGCCGGCTCCGGCGCCGGCCACCGCCGCGGCGAACGCCCGGACCCGGTGGAGGTAGCCCTGCTCCGGGTGCCGCGTGCCCACCATCGCGAGCCTCCGCCGCGGTCGACAGGCGGTCCCCCGCATGAACAGCACCGGGGGCGCATCGCGAACCTCGGCGAGGCGCTCCGGGTAGCCCGGGTCTCCGGGGTGAAGCACCTCCATGCGCCCGCGGAAGGCCCGCTCGCGGACCTCGTCGGCCACCGCGCGGAGCGACCCCGCGGCCCGGATCCGCTCACGGACGAGGTCGCTCGCCGGAAGGCCGTCCACCCAGTCCCGGGTCGGGGTGTCCAGGAGGTCCGCCCAGCGCCCGGCGGCCCACTGCCGCACCCCGCCGAGGCCGATGCTGCCGATGCCGGGCACGGCCCAGAGGGCCAGCAGGGCGTGTCGTTCGGCGCTGGGAAGAGGTCGGGTGTCCATCGCGGGCCCGCCCCTGCCAGTCCCGGGCCACCTATATAGAAGTGGGGGGACCGGCCGGAAGCGGCGGCGAGACATAAGCGCCCGACACCACCTGGTCAAGCAAGGGTCCCCCGCGGGGCACCCTCCGGATTGCAGATTTACCGAGTGATGCCGGCTGTTTGGGCGCCACCGGCGCGCAGCTCGACGCGGTCCCCGACCACCACCTCGCGGTACGACCGGAGCAGCAGACAGGTGGTGACGGCCTCGCGGACGTCCACCGCCATGCAGCGCCCCACCTCCTCCACCGGGAGGCTCAGGTCCTGGTTGGCGCTCGGATCGACTCCGACGTCGGACAGGATGGGGTCCGCCTGGCGGATGACGGTGAAGACGTTGCCGACCTGGACGCCCTGGGTGCTGCCGGCGTCGACCAGGACCCGCACCTGCTCGCCGGCCATGGTGAGGGACGTCTCGAGCTGGGCCACCACCATCAGGTTTTGCAACGAGACTGCGTTGGCCACCGGGGAAACCGTCTCGAACAGCCGCTCGCGGGCGGGCCCGATGCGCGCCCCGCGGCCGATCTCGTCGAACGACTTCTCGAGGGTGGCGCGGACCTTGGGGTCGCTGGTGCGATTCACCTTCACCGTGCCGAGCACCTGGGTCTGGTAGCCGAGGAACTTGCCGGACCGCGGGTGGTAGACCTTCCCCACCGTCCGGTAGACGAGGTAGCTCGCGCCCACCTGGACCGCGCTCCTGTCCTTGAAGTCCAGGTACACGATGTCCGGCGGCGAGAGCATCTCCGACTCGGCGTAGCTGGCCACCAGGGTGCCCGCAGCCTCGATCTCCTTCGGGGTGGCGAAGCCGTCCTTGAGGATGATCTCCTTGGTCTTGGTCTCCACCGGGAGGCGGACCATCTGGACGTCGTCGTCGCCCTCGACGGCCTGGCCGGCCTGCAGCTCGTCATCGTCGCCGGTCACCTGCTCGGCGCGCGCGGGCGTCTCCTCACCGTTGCCCGGATAGAAGCGGACCTGGTTGCCCGGGTAGATCCAGTGGGGGTTGGCGATCTGCGGGTTGTAGGACCAGACCTTCGGCCAGTACCACGGACTGCCGAGGTACTTGCTGGAGAGGTCCCAGAGCGTGTCGCCCTTCTCCACGGTGTGGACCTGCGACGGGCCCTCGGGCGGCGCGGTCTGGACCTGTCCCTGTTCGGGCGGCGGACGCTGGGTTTGCGGCTGCTGCACCTCGGTGCCTTCCACCTCGGAGCTGCCGCCTGTCTGAGCCTGGGCCCGGACGGCGGAGGCAGCGAGGAGGCACAGCATCAGCAACGGCACTCTCATCAGGGTGTCCTCGGAATTCGGGCCAGGCGCGCCTGGGCCTCTGTGGCCGCCGGCGTCCCGGGAAAGTTCGTCACCAGCCGCGCGAGCAGGGTGCGCGCCTCCGCAGTCTGCTTGAGGCGCATCCGGCACTCGGCGAGCTTGAGCATTGCCTGCTGGACCACGTCTCCGGCCGGGTAGCGCTGGAGCACGCTCTCCAGCAGCTTCGCCGCGCGGGCCGGCTCGTCCTGACCGAGCTCTCCCAGCGCTGCGAGGTAGAGCGCGTCGTCCGCGCGCGGGTCCTTGGGATGAGCGTCGGCGAAGCGGGTCATCCGCTCGACGCCACCGCCGAGGTTCCCGGTGCGCAGCGCGTCCTGCGCCTGCGCGAACTCTCCGTCGAGCTGCGTGGCGTCCGGCGCATCACTCGCGACGGGAGCGGACCGGCCGAGCGCCGCGACCAGCTCGGCGTCGGGCTCCTGCACGCTCGTCCGCACGTCAATGGGCGGGGCGCGGTCGGCGCGCGGCTTCAGCTTCACCACCGCCAGCGAGGGAATCTCCGAGCCGGTCGGCGTGGGTGACGGGGCGGCCGCCAGCAGCGGTCCGAGGGGCTGCTGTCCGGCACGGGCGACGGCGCGATCGGTCTCCAGGGCCTGCACCCGCTCGAACAGCTTGAGGTTCTCGTCCTGGAGCTGCTTCACCGAGGCCTGCAGCGTCCGCACCTCGCTCTTGCTCGCGGTGTCCGAGGCACAGCCCATCGCGCAGGGAACGAGCAGCGTCAGGACGGTCGAAGGGCGGACGCGGAGCACGGGAACACGAGGGATTTCCCGAGTCTACGGACCGCGTTCGAGGAGGGTCAAGAAAGGGCGCCCGGTGCGATGAACGCAAGGTGGCGGCCCGTCCCACCCCGGTCCCTGCGGTGCGAGAAGAAGCGCTCAGCGTCGCAGGCCGTGCATCCGGGCACGTCCTCGATGTGGGCGGGCTCGATCCCGGCCTGTTGCAGTGTCAGGCGGACCGCCCGCCGGAGGTCCAGATGGGCCCGCGGGCCATGCCGCTGCACGACGTCCGCCCCGAAGGCGTCGGCGAAGCGCCCGGCGAGGTCCACCCCCACCTCGTAGCAGCAGACGCCGATGCACGGGCCGATGGCGGCACGGAGCGTGCCGGGTCCGGCCCCCTCCTTTGCCAGCGTCTGGACCGCCGCCTCGGCGATGCGGCCCACCGTCCCTCGCCATCCGGAGTGCACGGCGGCGACGTGTACGCCGTCCTCGCTGCCAAGGAGGATGGGAACGCAGTCCGCGGTTCGGATGCCCACCCACGCGCCGGCGGCCTCGGTCCACAGCGCGTCAGCCTCGGGGAGCTCGCCCGGCCCGCCCCGGACCACCCGCGTGCCATGCACCTGCTCGGCGAGCACCAGCTGGTCCGGGGACAGTCCGGCGGCCCGCGCCAGCCTCAGCCGGTTCTCACGGACGTCAGGGCCGGGCTCTCCCGCCGGCCCCAGGTCGAGGGAGGCGCGCTTCCCCGTGCTCACCCCGCCCGAGCGCAAGGTGAAGCCATGCCGGAAGGGGAGACTCCGGGCGACGAGGAAGAGCGCGCTGTCCACAACCGGTCCGGAAGACTACCTCGGAAGGCCCGTCCCCGCGGCGGCGGGCCTCAGGCCCCCGGGATGGTCAGCGCGCGGAGCAGCGTGCTCTCCTCGCGGTTCTGCAGCCGGATCTGCACGCGGAGCAGGATGGTGCTGCCGGGCTTCGCGTCCTTGAGCAATCGCGACAGGTCGTCGGCCGAGCCGATCTTCTTGCCCCCGGCCTCGGTGACCACCATGCCCGGCGCGAGCTCGGCCGCGTCGGCCGGCGAGCCCGGCTGAACCTCGGTGATGACCGCGCCCTTGGTGGGCAGACCGTTCGCCTCCGCGGTGCGGGGGTCGATGGTCTGGAGCGTGAGGCCGATGCGCTGCCGGTTGCTCTCGTCCTTCTGGCTCTTGCCGCCCGGCCGCGGGCCGCGGGCGTCGCCGACCTTGTCCAGATCTCCGGGGCGCGAGGTCAGGGTGACCTTCACGTCCTGGCTCTTGCCACCGCGGACGACGCCGAGGGTCACCGTCGCGCCCGGCGGGCGGAGCGCCACGTTGCGGGACAGCGCCGAGCTGCTCTCGACCTTCTTCCCGTCGAGCGAGACGACCACGTCGTCTCCCTTGAGGCCGGCCTTGTCACCGGGGCTGTTCTTGGTGACCTCGTTGATCAGCGCGCCCGACGACTGGGACACGTTGAGCGCCTTCGCCAGCTCCGGGGTGAGGTTCTGGAGCTTCACGCCGATGTAGCCGCGGGTGACCTTCCCGTTCTTCTCCAGCTGGGGGATGAGCGCCTTGGCGAGGTTGCTGGGAACCGCAAACCCGATGCCCGCGCCACCGCTCACGATGGCGGTGTTGATGCCGATGACCTCACCGCGGAGGTTGAACAGCGGACCGCCCGAGTTGCCGGGATTGATGGCGGCGTCGGTCTGGAGGAAGTCGTCGTACTGGGTGGCGCCGATCTCGCGCGCCTTGGCGCTGAGGATGCCCGCGCTGACGCTGGAGGCCAGACCGAACGGGTTGCCGATGGCGACGACCCAGTCACCCACCCGCACCGCGTCGGAATCGCCGAGCTTGACGTAGGGAAGGTTGCTGGGCGGCGCCTTCAGCTTGATGAGGGCGATGTCGGTCAGCGGGTCGGTGCCGAGCACCTCGGCCTCGAGCGCGCGCCCGTCGTCGAACCGGACGCGGATGTTGAACGCGCCCTCGACCACGTGGTTGTTGGTGAGGATGTAGCCGCGGGGATCGATGACGAACCCGCTGCCCGCCCCCTGGCGAACCTGGGGACGGCTCCCGCGGCCGCGGCCGAAGAACTGCTCGAAGGGATCGTCACTGCCGCTGTCGTCCTTCTCGACGCGGGAGGTGACGTCCACGTTGACCACCGCGGCCTTGACGCTGTCCACCAGCGGGGCCAGCGAGGGCAACGCGGCGGCCTGGGGCGCGGCCTGTCCCGGGCTACTGACCTGACCGGGCGGGGGTGGAGGCGTGTCCGCGCGAGCGGGAACGCCATGGAGAAGAGGCACGGCAAGAAGGCCGGAGGCGAGGAGCGCCGCCGGCGCCAGGAGGCGACGGAAACCGTTCATGTCGAGACCCAACCTAAAGGGCGCCGGAGGCGGCGCAAGCCAGACTGCGAGTACTGGGCCTGTCCTTGAACAGCCCTGGCCGGCCGGTTCTTCCCCCACCCCGTGGCGAACGGGCTCACTCCCGGAAGTGGGTGAGACTCAGGTCCGGAAACAGGGCGTCACGGTTTTCCAGCGCGTGCACCCGCAACGGATCGACGGTCCGCGCCCGAACCGCGCGAACCAGCTCGAGGAACGCCGACAGGTGCTGCTGGACCCGGGCCCGAGCGTAGGCGGTGACGGTTCCGCTGCGGAGGATGAAGGCGAAGTCAGAAGACTGGGCGAGGAGCAGCTCGCGGAAGGCCTGCACCAGCGCCCGTCCCTCGATTCCGGCTTCCCGCTGCAGGCGAGCGAAGGGGGCGAGCATCTGCGCGCAGCCGTACAGCGCCTGGGGAATCCAGTCGTTGACCGGGTCGAGCCACATCGAGGCGTGTCCGTGCTCGCCCCAGCTGCTCTCGACCGGCGAGACCACCTGCGCCTCCGGCCAGGCGGTGAGATCGTCCACCGGCGTCACGACCGGTAGCGCCGCGGAGGCGGCCTCGCGGAAGAGAGCCTCGAGGAACGCCGGGCCCTCGAACCACCAGTGCCCGAAGAGCTCGGCGTCGTAGGGAGCGACGACGAGCGGGTCGCGCTCCATCCGGGTCTCGAGCGCCGCGGTCCGCTCCTTCACGCGGGCGACGAAGTGACGAGCGTGCTCGCGGGCGCGGGCGAACGCGGGCTCGGGGGACCAGATCTCCTTGTCCGGACCTCGGCCGGTGATGCGGTGGTACTTGAAGCCGGTGGCACGGCGCGGTCGCCCCGGGCCCACGACCGGGACGAGCGCGTCCTCCGGAAGGTCCCAGCCGATGTCCCGGTAGAAGTCCCGGTACACCGGGTCGGCGGGGTAACCCACCTCGGCGCTCCACACCTGCTCCGAGGCGTCAGGGTCGCGCGCGTACACCGCCACGCCCGATGGCGTGAAGACGGGAGCGTGCACGCCGAGCAACGGCCGGGGCTCGGCGTCGGCCAGGCCGTGGGCGTCGAGGAAGGTGAAGCGAAGCTCCTCCTCGGCCAGCACCCGGTCCAGCCCCGGGTAGTAGCCGCACTCGGGCAGCCAGAGACCGGTGGGCCGTCGCCCCAGCGCGCGCGCGTGCTCGTCCGCGCCCACCGCCACCTGGGCGCGGACGGCCTGCGGTGACGGACGGAGGAGCGGGAGGAACCCGTGCGTCGCTCCCGAGGCCAGGAGCTCCAGCAGCCCCCGGTCGCGGAGCGCGGCGAAGGCGGGCAGCAGCTCACCCCGGTAGCGCTCGCCCCAGAGGGCCGCCAGCCGCTCCAGCCGGTCCCGGTAGAACCGGGCCACGGCGTTCACCGCGTCATCGCCTCGCGTCCGGCGGACCTCGCGCTCGGCGAGCCCCTGCTGTCGCTCGATACGGCGGCCGATGCGAGCGCGCAGGAGCGGGTCCTGGAGCATCGCCACCAGTGTCGGGCTGAGCGAGAGCGTGAGGCGCACCGGAACCCGCTCGTCCGCGAGGCGCTCGAGGAGGTCGAGCAGCGGCAGGTAGCATTCCAGCACCGCCTCGCGGAGCCACTCCTCCTCGAGGTGGTCCTCGTCGTCCGGGTGCCGGACGTAGGGAAGGTGGGCGTGGAGCACGAGGAGGAGCGCACCGCGCGGCGGTCGCATCACCCGTGTCGCCTCAGTTCCGCCCCGAGCGCGGGCCTCCGGACTGACCGGAACCCTCGCCGGGCCCACGCGCTCCGGAGCTGGTGGGCAGCGGAACCCGTCGCGGCGAGTCGAGCGGCTCGTGGCGCGGCACCGAGGGCGTGGACGGCGCCGGAGCTGCCGAGAGGGGCTCGGACCAGGGAAGCCGGAGCGTGCGCACCTCGAGCTGGGTCGAGACGCGCCCCGGTGGCAGGCGTCGCGAGGCGCTGCGGGAGCCGACCGGCCGGGTCCAGCCGTCGCGTCCGAGCAGCAGCACCTCGGCGGTGTACTCCTGGCCGGAGGTGAGGCCCGTCACGTAGGTGCTCCGGCTGCTGAGCGGCAGCTCCAGGGTCCGGTCCAGGTCCGCGCCGCGATGGAGGCGCAAGAGAAGCCGCGGCTCGCGCAGCCCCAGGGCGGCGCCGCGCTCCAGTTCCCGGCGGAAATCCCAGAAGACGAAGAGGGTCGTCGGGTCACGCACCAGGAGCACGGGGGCGTCGGTCCCCACCTCGCGCGGGGAGGCGAAGGGCCCGGGCTCGAACGGCTCCGGAGTGGAGGGCGTCCGCCGCGGTCGCCGGGGGGTCGCCGGCGTCTCGAAGAAGTTCGCTTCGATCGGGACCTCGGCGGCGAGCGGGGGAGCTGTCCTCTGCCGGGCGGCACGGCCCGGCTCTCCGTTGCCCGGCGGACCCGGGCGTACCGGTGGGGGTGGCTGGCGGCTGCTCCTGCGCGAGACGGTCTCGGGGCGGCTCTCGCGCGCCGCGGGCGCGGAGGGGGACGGGGAAGACGGGGACCCGGCCGCCTCGGGCGCGGGTCGCGCCTTGCCGGGGCTCGACGGCGCGGCCCCGCTCGCCGCGGCATCGCTCCGGACCCGTCCCTTGCGGCCGGGCGGAAAGTCCACCACCCGGACCTTGCTCCCGCCGTGGGCCACCACCGCCTCGGCGGCCTCGCGCAGGCGCTGGAGAGGCTCGCGGAGGACGGACCGGAGCGCCTCGAGAAGCTGGGCCTTGGTGCGGAGTCGGCTGTGACCCTTCCCGAGGTGCTTCCGCGCGAGCTCCCGGAGCCGCTCCACGCTCAGCTTCTTCAAGTCGTCCATCGCTGGTCCGAAGGTGTGTTCTCCACCCCGGCCCCGCCGCTTACGCGTCGGTGACGCCTCCGGTCAACGTCTCCCGGAACATGTGTCATCCTCGGGCTGCTGCCCGTGATGACCGATCCTCCAGCCGTCCTCCTGGCCGGGTTCGACGTGTGGCCAGGGCCCTCCGCGTGGGCACGGCGGATCACGGAGGGCGTGCGGGCGAGCGCGAATCGACACCGGGTGCTCACGCTCTCGCTGCGGAGCCAGACCCTCCCCCATACCGAGTCGCTCTTCGGGGCTCGCGTCCTGCGCGTCCCCCCCGGCCCCGGCTCGCTGCTCGAGCAGGTGGAGGCGTTCGGACGCGCGGTCCAGCGCCAGCTGGATTCGGACGCGCACGTCCTGGTCCACACCGCCGACCCCCTGGTGGGCGCCGCGGTGATCTCCCACCCGCGCCGGCCGGTGCTCCTCTACGAGGCGCGGCGGCTCCCCTCCTCCGAGTTGCCGCTGCTGCTCAGCCGGGGACGGGACGCGGCGGTGCTGGAGCAGGCGCTCCGCCGCTGGGAGCGGCAGTGCCTGAGCGAGGCCGACGCGGTGCTGGTCACGACCCAGACCCGCGCCGAGGAGATCCGGGCCGGCGGTCGGCAGGGCGAGCTCCATCTCGTTCCCGATGGGGTCGAGCCCGGACCGCTCCTTTCCCGGCTGCCGGGAGCGTTGCGCATCCGACACGTGGGTTGGGACCTGTCGAGCGCCGGACTCCGCATGCTCCTCGACGCGCTCCACGTGGTCGGACCCGGCGCGCGGCTCCACCTCGTCCAGCCCCGGAGCAAGCCGTGGGACCCGGCGATCCAGCGAGAGGTGAGCGCCGCGGCGAGGTCGGGCGCGGTGACGTCCGGACCTCCGGGCGCGCTGCCGGGCAGCTGGGCCGATGTCGAGGTCCTCTCGGGACTGGGGCGTGATGCGCGTGCGCCGGCGATGCTCGCCGACGCGCTCGAGGCATACGCCCGGGGGCGGCCGGTGCTGGCCGCGGACTCCGAGGTTGCCCGGGCGGACCTCCCCTCGGGATGCACCGTCTTCTTTCCCGGCGCGGACGGCGAGGCGCTCGGGGAAGCGCTGGCGGCGCTCGGCTCCAGCGCGGACCTCCTCGCGCAGTCGGGGGCAGAGGCGCGGGCGTACGTGGAACGACGACATGATGGGGCGCGGGTGCGAGGCCTGCTCCGAGATCTCTACCGCGCACACGGTGCTGCGCCCGCGGCCTGGTCCCCGGCGTCGGGTGCGTGGAGACCGTCGCTGCCGGTCGGCTGGAGTGGGTCTCCCCGAGTGCCGGGCGACCGAACACCGGAGGGCACCGACCCCGGCACGCCCTCCGGAGGGTTCGGGTAAGCTCGATCCCTCCTGATGGAGCGCCGAGTCCTCATCGTCGAGAGCCAGAACGAGTTCGCCCTGAGCATGGCATCCGTGCTCCGGTCGGCCGGTTTCCAGACCGCGACCGCCGAGAACGCCGCCGACGCGCAACGCGAGCTCGAGCTGCGTCGCCCGGATCTGGTCGTGCTTCGCGCCGAGCTGCCGGACCAGTCCGGGTTCGTGCTGTGCGGGCAGATCAAGAAGGGGCGCTTCGGGCAGAACCTACCGGTGCTGCTCCTCTCCTCGGACGTGGGGCAGGAGGGGCTCGCGCAGCACTCGCAGGGGCCGAGCGCCGCCGACGGCTACCTCACCATCCCGTTCGAGATGGGCGAGCTGGCCGAGATCACCCACGGCATCCTTCCTCCGCTTCTGGCGGGCGGCGACGACATGGACCGCTCGCTGGACGAGGCGCTGACCGGCGAGAGTCATCCCACGCCGACGCGGGAGATGCCTCCGGCTCCGCCGCCGCTCCGGGCGCCGCCCCCGGGAAGCCCACCGCGGCTGCCGCGGCGCGAGCGGCGGAGCGCCTTCACCGAGGAGGACCGGGCGTTCCTCGACCGGACCTTCGCCTCCATCGCGGACCGGAAGGCCGAGCTGCTCGCCGAGTCGCAGAAGCTGCGGCGCACGCCGCCGCGACGCGAGGCGATGGGAACTCCGGAAGGGAAGATCCAGATCCTCCGCGACGAGCTGAAGCTCCGCGAGGCACAGCTGGCCCGCATCTCGGAGATCTGGACGGTCCGCGAGCGGGAGCTCCTCAGCGTCGAGGACCGGCTCCACGAGAAGGACGTCGAGCTGCAGGGCCTGAAGATGCAGGTGGACGACCTGCTCCGGCGCTTCAACGAGGCGCAGGCCGCGATGATCCAGAAGGAGCGGGAGCACGGGGCGACCGTCGACGATCTCCTCCTCCAGAAGTTTGCCACCGAGAAGGACCTCATCGAGGTGGTGGCGTCCAAGGAGAAGGACGTCGCCCATCTCCGCCGTGACCTGGTCGCCCGCGAACAGGAGCTGGCCGAGAAGGGCCAGGCGGTGGAACGAGGCCTGGGAGAGATCGAGCGGCTGGAGCGGGCCATGGGCGTGGCCACGCTCGAGTTCGAGGTGAAGGAGCAGACGCTCTCCAGCGGCCTGGCGACGATGACCGGCCGGGCGGAGACCGCGGAGCGCGACCTTGCGGAGACGCGCGCCGCCCTGCAGCGGACGACGCAGGAGCGCGACAGTCACGACGCGGAGAATTCTGGCCGCATCGCGGAGCTGGAGAAGACGCTGGCCGAGACGCGCGCCGAGCGCGAGTCGACGGTGCAGGCGCTGGACACGCGGGCCCAGAAGGGCGAGGGCCGCGCGGACCGGGCCGAGGCCGAGCTGGCCCGCCTCACCCAGGAACACGAGCAGGCGGAGGCGAGAAACACCACGCAGGTGCAGGGTCTGGAGCAGCGGCTGTTCGGCGCCGAGACCGCGGGAGAGAACCTCAGGCTCGAGCTGGACCACCTCGGCAAGCAGATGACGGATCGCCTCGCCGAGCGCGACGCCCGGACGGCGGCGCTGGAGCGAGAGCTGGCCCAGGCGCACGAGCAGCGCGAGACCGTCGAGGCCGAGATGCACGCCCAGGTGCAGGCGAAGCTCGAGCGCATCGGCGAGCTGGAGGGCGAGCTCGAGTCGACCCGCGCGCACCTCGAGGAGCGCGAGAGCGAGCTGACCGGCAAGGTGAAGAGCCTCACCGGAAAGCTGGCCGAGACCACCGCGGCGCTGGAGGCGGAGCGGAGCGCCAGGGCCCAGGTGGAGGCGGAGCGGGGCCGGCTCAAGGAGACGCTCGCCCGGACCGAGGACGCGCTGGCGACGGCGCAGGAGCAGCTCGCGGAGCGGGCGCAGCAGGCGCAGGAGTTCGTGCGGGAGCTCGAGGAGGCGGACGGGCAGCTGCGCGATGCCCGGGCCCGGGGAACGGAGCTGGAGGGCAAGGTGGCCGCGTTGGAGGCGGCGAAGCTCGCGCTGGACGGTGAGCTCTCGGCGACGCAGCAGCTCCTCAACGACAGCCAGGCCTCGCTCGACCGCGCCGAGCACCTGGTGGTGGACACGCGGGGACAGCTGGACGCGACGGCCGCCGAGCTGGCACAGGAGCGGGAGCGGCACGGTGGGACGCGGGCCGAGCTCGCGTCCACGTCGCAGGCGCGCGCCGCGCTCGACGCGGACCTTGCGAAGACGCAGGACGAGCTGGCGGACCACGTCGAGCTGCTCTCGCTGACGAAGCAGGAGCTGGGCACGCGGGTCGGCGAGGTGACCCGGCTATCGGGGCAGCTCGCGCAGACCGAGGACGCCCGGGCAGACGTGGAGGAGAAGCTGCGAGAGCTCCAGGATTCTGCCGCGCGGCAGGAGGAGCTGCTCCGCGGCGACCTGGCCGGGCTCACCACGCAGCTGAACGAGGCGCGGGGGCGGCTGGCCGAGTCGACGAACGAGCGGACGCGGGAGCGCGAGGCGGCGGCGCGTGATGCGCAGGCGAAGGGTGAGCAGCTGAAGCAGGCCGAGGCGCGGTTCAAGGAGTTCACCGAGGCGGCGGGGCGCCGGCAGACCGAGCTGTCGCAGAAGCTGGCGACGGCGACGCGGGAGACGTTGACGCTGAAGACCGAGCTGGGCGGCCGGGTGGATCAGCTCTCGGCGCAGCTGGCCCAGGCGCAGAGCGAGCGGGACAAGGCGCGGGCCGAGCTGGGGGCGGAGCTGGAGTCCGTGCGGGCGCGGGCCGGGGAGCTCGAGGCGGAGCTGTCCAGCGAGCGGGCGGAGGCGGCGGGCCGGGAGCAGGCGCTGCTGGAGCGGGCGGAGGCGGGGGAGCGGCAGGCGCAGGAGACGGGGGCGCAGCTCGGGGCGCGGGTGGCGGAGCTGGAGGAGGCGAGCGCGCAGGCCCTGGCCGAGCGGGACGAGGCGGCGCAGCGGGCCGCGGCGCGGGAGGGCGAGGCGCGGACGGCGGTCGCGGAGCGGACGCGGGTCGAGCGGGAGCTGGGCGGGCGGGTGCAGGCGGCGGAGGCGCGGGCGGCCGACGCGGCGGGGCGGCTGGCCGCGGCGGAGAAGGCGCGGAAGGAGATCGAGGTCCGGGCGCTGGCCGAGCGCGAGGAGCTGGTGGGGAAGCAGCGAGCGGAGCTGGAGCGGCGGGACGCGGCGAAGGCGCAGGAGGTGGCGCGGCTGCAGCAGTCGGTGCAGGAGCGGGCGCGTGCGCTGAAGGTGGCCGAGCTCGAGCTGGCGCGGCTGAAGGCGCGCGCGGCGCCGGCGGGGTCGACGGCCACGGGCGCGAACGTGGTGGTGCAGCGCCCTGCCCCGGCACCCGCGGCGGCCTCGAAGTCGGCCCCGCCGACCGACGGCGACGAGGCCTGGCAGAAGCTGGTCGACGAGCTCGACAAGCCCTGAGGTCTCAGAGAACTCGTTCGAGCCTCGTTCGAGGCCGACCACGGGCCCGGCGGACGCGAGCGCTTCCGGCCAAGCCCCGGGTCCACGGGCGAGGCTGGTCGCAGAGAACTCGTCTTCGAGCTCAGGCGCCGGGACGGAACCACGGAACCCCCCGAGAACCCGATGGGTTTCGTGGTCTCAGAGAACTCGTTTCCGCTCGTCCGGCGGGTCTCGAGGAGCCCCGGAAAACGGGTGTGATCGACGCCTCAGAGACCTCGTCCGAGCTCTCGTTCCTCGACGACTCTTCTTTTTCAGTCGGGGACGAACTCCTCGGAAGCGAGGGGTCACTGCTTCCGGCGGTGATGACGGGGCCTGCTGGGCGAGTCGCGGACGCCCCGGAGGTCACCGGCGGCCCCCTCGGGAATCGACCCGCGGACGGCGCTGCCGGTGACCGATCAGCTCTAGAGCGTGGCCCGGGCCTCGCGCAGCACGTCGCGGAAACTGAGGGTCGAGACTGCCTGCCACACCCCGCCCGTCTCACCCGCGGCGCGCATCTCCTCGCGAAGCCGGACACTTGCCCGGGCCAACGCACGGACGAGGACCCACCCGATGAGGAACAGGAGTCCGCCGGGCAACAGCAGCGCCACCACACCCACCCCCGTCTTCAGCCCGCGCGACCTCACGTTTGCACCTCGCGGAGCCTCGGCCGGGCTCCGTCCACGACCCTGCTTTGCACGCGCCGGACCAGCGTTCGTGCCCGGCTGCCGCACCTCTGATATCCACGAGATGCGCATCGGCCGTGCGGCCGGCACGAAACAGGGACGGCACTTCACCGTGGAAAATTCGGTCACACCCCCGCCCTCTTCTACAGGGGTGTCCGGAGGGTTCACCTCCGTGACAGACGCGCTCGGCCGCCTCGAGGCGACCGGGTACCTGGCATCGACCGAGATCGCCACCGCGGCGTTTCTCGCCGACCGCCTGGAGAAGCCGGTGCTGGTCGAAGGTCCGGCGGGTGTCGGAAAGACGGACTTCGCCCGCGCCCTTGCCCAGGCCCTCGGCAGACCCCTCATCCGCCTCCAGTGCTACGAGGGCCTGGACGAGGCCAAGGCGCTGTACGAGTGGGAGTACGCGAAGCAGCTGCTCTACACGCAGATCCTGAAGGACAAGCTCGGTGAGTCACTCGCCGGCGCGGCCACCCTGACCGAGGCCGCAGACCGCATCGCGGCGTCGGACGCGGTGTTCTTCTCCGAGCGCTTCCTGTTGCCCCGTCCGGTGCTCCGGGCCTTGCTTTCGGACAAGCCGGCGCTGCTGCTGGTGGACGAGGTGGACAAGGCCGACCCCGAGTTCGAGGCCTTCCTGCTCGAGGTGCTCGCGGACGCCGCGGTGACCATCCCCGAGCTCGGGACGCTCCGGGCAAAGTTCCCACCGCGCGCGGTGCTGACCTCCAACGCTGCTCGGGAGCTCTCGGACGCGCTGAAGCGTCGGTGTCTCCACCTCCACATCGATTTTCCAGATCGCGAGCGAGAGCTTCGCATCGTCCGGAGCCGGGCGCCGGAAGTGCCCGCCGCACTCGCCGCCCAGGTCGTCTCGGCCGTGGAGCGGATCCGGCGCATCGAGCTCAAGAAGCCACCCTCCGTCAGCGAGACGCTGGACTGGGCGCGGAGCCTCGTGCTCCTCAACGCCGAGACTCTCTCGCCCGAGCTGGTCGCCTCGACGCTCAACGTGGTCCTCAAGCACGCGTCCGACGTGGAGAAGGTGCGGAGCCAGCTCGGGCAGATCGCCGCGCCGTGACCACCGCCGGTCCGGGCACGCTCGGGCTGCCCGAGCGCACCGGGCGAGAGCTCGAGGCGCTCGCCGCCCGGATCGGCACCGAACGCGCGACGGCCCTGGTGGAGGCCATCCGCCGCACCGGCGAGGTCGAGGCGGTCACCCGGGGCCTGCTCCGGATCGAGGAGGCGCTGCTCGCGGCGCCAGGAGCCGAGGCCCTCGCCACGCGGCTGGTCCTGGCCAGCGAGTCCATCCAGCGGTTGCTGCAGCGACGTCCCGGCCTGCTCCGCTGGGTTCACCGCAGTGCCAGCACGCCTGTCCCGCTCGACGCGGCCGCACTGGCTGGACGGCTCGATGCGTTCCTCCGCCGTGGTGGGGACGAAGGCCCCGCCGAGCTGCTCCGGCGGCTGCGGCGCTTCAAGGCGCGCCAGGCGCTGCGGCTCGCCGCGCGTGACCTGTGGCTGGGGGCGCCGATGGAGGCGCTGGGGCGGGAGCAGACCGCTCTGGCCGAGGCACTACTGCAGGCTGCCCTGCCCCACCTCGAAGCGCCGCTGCGGAGGCGGTACGGGGCACCGTCGCCGGAGGGCTTCGTGGTGCTCGGCCTGGGAAAGCTCGGCGGGGACGACCTCAACTGGAGCTCGGACATCGACCTGGTGCTGGTGCACCGGGGCGACGGCATGACCGAAGGCGGCACCGCCGGATCCGTGCCGACCGTCACCTACTACACCCGGCTCACCGAGGCGCTTGCCCGGACGATGTCCATGGTCACCGAGGACGGTTTCTGCTTCCGCGTCGACCTGGACCTGCGGCCGCAGGGCCGGGCCGGGGCGGCCGTGAGCTCGCTCCCGTCGATGCTGCAGTACTACGAGCAGCAGGGGCGCACGTGGGAGCGGGCGGCCTGGATCAAGGCTCGTCCGGTGGCCGGAGACCTCGCGCTCGGACAGGAGCTGCTCGAGGAGCTCGGGCCGTTCGTCTGGCGACGGACGCTCGACCTCGCGGCCGTGGAAGCGCTCAGGGATCTCAAGATGCAGATCGACCTCCGCAGCACCGCTCGAGAGAACGACGTGAAGCTCGGGCCTGGCGGCATCCGCGAGGTGGAGTTCGTCGCTGCCGCGATGCAGCTGCTCCACGGCGGACGGAATCCCGCGCTGCGGGTCCGCTCCACCCAGCGCGCGCTGCGGCGCCTGGTGGAGGCAGGGCTGCTCTCCCAGGCCGATGTCGACCGGCTGCTCGAGGCGTACGCCTTTCTCCGCCGGGTGGAGAACCGGCTCCAGATGGTCGACGAGCGACAAACCCAGGCGGTCCCTCCCCCCGGGCCGGAGCGGGAGAGGCTGGCGCACTCGCTCGAGCTTGCCGACGCGGCCGCGCTCGAGGCGGAGCTGCACCGTCACCGGAACTACGTCGCCCAGGCCTTCCACGTCCTCCTCGGCCAGGAGGCACGGGGCGAGCTGCCGCAGGAGCCCGACCTGGTCATCGCCCTCGACGAGGACGTGGAGGACACGCCGCGCGCGGAGGCGCTCGCCCGCCGGGGGTTCGACGATCCGTCCGCGGCCCTGGCGTCGGTGCAGAGGCTCCGGCGAGTGCTCGGGGCCGCGCGGCTCGAGGAGGGCCCGGGGCCCTCGGGGATCGCGCTGCAGCTGCTGCAGGGCGCGGCCCGGAGCCCGGACCCGGACCAGGCGCTGTTCTACCTCGCCGAGTTCGCCTCGGCGCTCTCCGTGCCCGCCGGCTACCTCCGACTCCTCCACCAGCGCCCGGCGGTGGCGCGACGACTGCTCGACCTGTTCGGACAGAGCGCGTACCTCAGCGCCGAGCTGGCGCGGACCCCCGAGCTCCTGGACCAGCTCGTCTCCTGGGACGCGGAGGCGCTGCACAAGCCCCCGGAACGGATCCGCACCGAGCTCGACGGACGGGCCGCGCGCGCCACCGAGGACCCGGAGCAGCTCCTGGGGGCGCTGCGCCGCTTCAAGAACGAGGAGGTGCTGCGGGTGGGCCTCGGCGACATCGCCGGGGAGCTCGAGGTGCCGGAGGTCGCGCGGCAGCTCACCGCGCTCGCGGACGGCCTGCTCGACCACGCGGTCCTGCTCGCCGCCGAGCACGCGCGTTCACGGTGGGGCATCCCGAGGATGCGGGACGGGCGGAGGGCGCCGCTGGCGGTGCTCGGAATGGGAAAGCTCGGGGGCCGCGAGCTCGGCTACCACTCGGACCTCGATCTGCTCTTCGTCTACGGGTCGAGCGCCGACGAGGAGACCACCGGTGGAACCGCCGGTCGGCTCGGCCACCACGAGTACTTCGCGCGGATGGTGCAGCGGCTCCTGTCGCTCCTCACCCTGCAGTACCGGGAGGGCCGGCTGTACCAAGTCGACACCCGTCTGCGTCCCTCCGGAAATCAAGGGCCGCTGGTAGTGAGCGAGGAGGCTCTCCTCGAGCACCACACCCGTCGAGCGCAGCTCTGGGAGCGCCAGGCGGTGGTGAAGGCCCGTGCCGTGGCGGGCGACGTGAACTACGGGGAGCGGCTCCTCGGGAGCGCGCTGGCACCGCTCGTCTGGGAGCGGCCTCTCCCCGAGGGCGCGGCAGAGGAGATCCACCGGCTCCGGATGCGGATGGAGCGCGAGGTGGCCGGCGAGTCCGTGGAGCAGCTGAACCCCAAGACCGGCCAGGGGGGGCTGGTGGACGTGGAGTTCGCCACCCAGTACCTCCAGCTGGTGCACGGGGGGACCCTCCGGGGCGTCCGCCAGCCCGGGACCCTCGACGCGCTGGCCGCCCTCGCCGCGGCCGGCAGGTTGCGGCGCGAGGACGCCGCCGGGCTCCGCGAGGGCTACCTCTTCCTCCGTCGCGTGGAGAACAGGCAGCGCCTCGTCCACGGGCGGGCGCTCCAGCACCTCCCCACCCGGGGTCGACCCCTGGTCCTGCTCGCGCGCCGGCTTGGCTACGGCGGACCTGACGCCGGCGGTGCGTTCCTGTCGGAGTACCGCGCGGTCGCGGCCACCGTTCGAGCGGCCTACGTCCGTGTCCTCCAGCAGTGAGCGTGGTAGGAAGGATGGCCAGGTGGCCCCGACGGACCCCGTCCACGTGCTGGTGGTCGACGACGACCGCAACGTCCAGCGCATGCTGGCGGATGCGCTCGGCAAGGCGGGGTTCCGAGTCACGGTCGAGCGGGACGGCGAGTCCGCTCTCGCGGCCTTCGAGCGGCAGTCTTTCGACGTGGTGCTGCTCGACGTCCTGCTGCCCGCGCTGAACGGTTACGAGGTCGCGCGGCGGATCAAGAGCACCCCCCGCGGCGAGCGCACGCCGGTGCTGATGCTGTCCGGCATCTACAAGACGAAGATGCACCAGGCGCAGGCGCTGGAGCGCCACGGAGCTGCGGCCTTCGTCGAGAAACCGTTCAAGCTGACCCAGCTGTTCGGGAAGCTCGAAGGGGTGCTGGGCGACCGGTTTCCGAAACCCCCGCCCGCCCCGCCGTCGAACGGCTCGCCGGAGCCCGCGTCCGAGCCCCTGGCGGACCCGCGCGCCCAGGCCGAGGCCTCGCTGGTCGAGTCCACCGCGGCGGAGTCGACCGAGGCGGAGTCCGAGCCAGAGTCCGAGTTCGAGTCCGAGCCTGTCACGCCTGCACCGGCGCCGGCGGGCAGAGCCGCGCCGGACCGGGGGACGTTCGCCATCCGGGCGTTTCCGGAGCTGCTCGCAGACCTCCACCGGCGCCGGGCAACGGGTGGGCTCCTGCTGCGCCGGGACAAGGTGAAGAAGATCGTCTTCGTCCGCGCGGGCGCGCCCGAGAGCGTGAAGAGCAACCGGCTGTCGGAGTGTCTCGGGCGGGTCATGGTGCGGGAGCGGATGATCTCCGAGGCGGACTGCGAGGAGTCTCTGAAGCGGATGAAGGCCTCCGGTCGGCAGCAGGGCACGGTGCTGATCGAGATGGGGTGCATCAGCCCGCACAACCTGCGCTACGCGCTCGAGCTGCAGCTGAGGCTGAAGCTCCTCGAGGTGTTCGGCTGGTCCCGGGGCGAGTACCAGTTCAACCCCAAGGCCCAGCCACCGGCCGAGACCGTGCGGCTACAGATGTCCACCGCGGCGATCGTGTACGAGGGCGTGAAGCGCAGCTACGACACCGCGCGACTGCTGGAGGCGCTCGGGGAGATCGCCGGCAGGTACGTGCACCCGGCGGAGGACCCACTGTTCGCGGCGCAGGACATGTCCCTCGGTGAGGAGGAGGGCGGGCTGCTGGCCCTGATGGACGGGAGCCGCACGGTGCGGGAGCTCCGGCGGAGGGGACCCCTGTCCCCGCTGGACACGGACCGGTTCCTGTACGCGCTGCTGGCCTCGCAGATGGTGGAGCTCCGCAGCGAGCGCCGGACCGGGCCTCCGCCCCCGAGCCCGCTGCAGGCGGCGGCGACGCAGGCTCCCGGGGACAGGCCCTGGGACGAAGACGAGGAGGTTCTCGAGCTCGAGGACGAGGTCCCGCCCGACGATGACGAGGGTCACCTGCGCGAGCGGCTCCTCGGCGCGCTGGCTGCGATGCGCCGGATGGACTTCTTCGAGCTCCTCGGCCTTCGGCGCGATGCTCCCGCCGGCGCGGTCCGGACGGCCGCGGTGGAGCTCCTCCGCGAGTACCGGGTGGACGGCCCGACGAGCTCGACCGAGGTGGAGACGGTGGTGAAGCAGATCGCCGACCTCGTGGGGCAGGCGCACGACACCCTGGTCGAGCCCGGCGCGCGGGCCCGCTACGAGTCCGAGCTGAAGGCGGGCGGGGTGAAGCACGAGGTGGGCGAGGCGGTGGGCCGGATGCTGGAGGCCGAGAGCACCTTCCGCCGGGGGGAGCAGCTGCTCGCCTCGGGGGATCTGCCGGGGGCGTACGCGGCGTTCAGCGAGGCGGTGCGGCTGCAGCCCGAGGAGGGCGAGTTCCTGGCGCTCCTCGGCTGGACCACGCATGCCCGGGCGCCGACCGACGCCGGCGCCGGTCGACAGGCGCTGAGCCTGCTCGGCGACGCGGTGGAGCGGAGCCCCACGCTGGACCGGGCGCACCTCTACAAGGGCCACGTGCACAAGGCGCTCGGGCAGACCGCGGAGGCGCAGGGTGAGTACGAGAAGGCGGTGGAGTGCAATCCGGGCTGCACCGAGGCGCTCCGCGAGCTGAGCATCCTGACCTGGGCGGCACGGCTGACACAGTCCAGGCCGTCCTGAAGCCTTTGACTGCGGGGCCCGCGACGTGCGGTGGTTCGGCTCCGACATGAGCTCGACCTCCAACGCGATCCTCACCGCAGACAGCATCTGGCTAGACGGGAAGATCGTCCCCTGGGCGCAGGGACAGGTGCCGATCATGACCCACGCCCTGCACTACGGGCTGGGCGTGTTCGAGGGCATCCGGGCGTACCGCACCCACGACGGGCGGCTGGCAGTGTTCCGGTTGCGCGAGCACATGAAGCGGTTCGCGGACTCGTGCCACATCATTCAGCTGCAGCTGCCCTACAGCGAGGACCAGCTGTGCGAGGCGTGCCTGGAGGTGCTCCGCGCGCAGCGGGCGCGTTTCGCCAACGGCGCCTACCTCCGGCCGATCGCCTTCATGGGGGACGGGGCAATGGGCCTCGGGGCGGTGAACCCCACGCGGGTGGCGGTGACGGCGTGGGACTGGGGCTCGTACCTGGGTGACAAGGGGATGCGAGAGGGCATCCGGGCGAAGGTATCGAGCTTCACCCGCATGCACGTGAACGTGAACATGGTCCGGGGAAAGATCACCGGCCAGTACGTGAACAGCATCCTCGCGAAGCGCGAGGCGGTGCAGGCCGGCTACGACGAGGCGATCCTCCTGGACATCGCGGGGTTCGTGGCGGAGGCCTCGGGCGAGAACATCTTCATGGTGAACAAGAAGGACATCGTGCGGACGCCGCCGCTGTCCTCACCGATCCTCGCGGGCATCACGCGCCGGTCGGTGCTCCGCATCCTGAGGGACGTGGGTCACCCGGTGGAGGAGGTCACCTTCACACGGGATGCGCTGTACATCTCGAACGAGGTCTTCTTCACCGGGACGGCGGCGGAGATCACGCCGGTCCGGGAAGTGGACAACCGCCGGATCGGGACGGGGGCGCCGGGGCCGGTGGTGAAGAAGGTCCAGGACATGTACTTCCGCGTCGTTCGCGGACAGGAGCCCCGATACGCGGAGTGGCTCACGTACGTGTGACCCCCCGAACGAGTTCTCTGAGACCTCGAACTTCGGCCTCCGGGCTTCGTGACAGCTCCTTCTGCCGAGCGAGGTCTCTGAGACCTCGTGGGGTCCTTCTCCCGGGACTCCCCGTCTCCGGAATGAGCCTGCTGTCCAGGGCGGGGCTGGTCGGATGAACCCCTCACGGGCCCCTCGACGAGTTCTCTGAGACGTCGTCGGGAGCCTTCGGCGAGCGGCTGACCGGTAGGTCGATGCTTGCGCAGTGCGTCCGAGGCGATTAGCCTCCCCGGCCCTCCGCCGCGCCCCCCCACCCCCTTGAAGGAACGTTACCAGGACATCGACGACAAGAACGACGCGCTGCGGGAGCTTCTCGCCGATCACCCCAAGGCCGCGGAGTTCATGTCGCGCTTCGAGCGCGCGTGGGTGTACCACGACAATGCGCTCGAGGGCGTCGTGTACAACGAGCAGGAGCTCGGAGCGGGCCTCGATCCGAGCGGCGCTCCGCCCGAGGCTTCGTTGCTCCCGGCGGTCCTGGACATCCGAAACCACAAGGCGGCCATCGAATACATCCGCGAGGAGGCGCGCAGCTCGGGGCGCAAGGCGTCGGCCGTCCCGCTCGCCACGGTGAAGCGCATCCACGACCTGCTGCTCGGCAACACTCCCGAGGCGCAGGCGATGCGGGCACAGCTCGAGCGCCGCGAGCGGACGGAGAAGGAGCTGGCGAAGGAGCGGGAGCGGGCCGGGCTGCGGAAGGACATGCCGCTGCACCGGACCTACTTCCACGACATCGCGCAGCCGGCGAAGATCCAGGCCCTCCTCGACAAGCTGATCGAGTTCACCGGAACGACCGAGTTCCGCGAGTACCATCCCATCAAGCAGGCGGCGACCTTCCAGTTCCAGTTCCTGCAGGTGTTCCCCTTCAGCGAGCATTCCGGGAAGGTCGCGAGGATGACGTCGAACCTCATCCTCGCCCGGCACGGCTACCTGCCGTGCATCATCCACTCCATCGACCGGCAGCGGTACTACGAGTCGTTCCGCGGCACTCCCGCCTCGTTCCGGGTGCTGATGATGGATGCGATGGAGAATTCGCTCGACAACGGGCTGAAGTACTTCCGCGATCAGGCGCGGCGGTACCGGGCGATCAACTGAACCGGGCAGTGTGAGGCTGGGCGCGCACGAGTCGGTCGCGGGCGGCGTCTCTCTCGCCTTCGGTCGCGCGGTGGAGCACGGCGCACGCTCGCTGCAGATCTTCACCCGCTCCGGCCGGGCCTGGAGCGCTCCCCCGCTCGCCACCGAGGAGCGACGAGCGTTCCGACGTGCCGCACGCACCTCGGGCGTGCCGGCGATCGCTCACGGGAGCTACCTCGTCAACCTTGCGTCGGAGGATCCGGTCGTTCGGGGACGCAGCCTGGACGCGGTACGAGAGGAGCTGCTCCGGTGCGAGGCGCTCGGCATCCGCTCGCTGGTCTTCCATCCGGGTTCGCACCCATCGACGCGGCAGGGCCTCCGGCTGGTGGCTCGGGCGCTCGACGAGGTGCACCGAGGGTTGCCCGGACTCTCCACCCGGATCTGCCTCGAAGCCACCGCCGGACAGGGAAACTGCCTTGGGCACCGACTCGAGCACCTGGAGGAGATTCTCGCGCGGGTCGATGCACCCGGGCGGGTCGGCGTCTGCCTGGACACCTGCCACCTCTTCGCCGCCGGCTACGACCTGTCCAGCGAGACCGGAACGGAGGCGGTGCTGGATGAGGCAGTTCGCCGCCTTGGCCATCGGCGAATCCGATGCTTCCACCTGAATGACAGCCTGCGGGCCCGGGGGGCCCGCGTCGACCGACACGCGGACATCGGGCGGGGTGCGATGGGACTCCCCGCGTTCCGGTATCTCGTCAACGACCCGCGTTTTCAAGAGACACCGGCGGTCCTGGAAACCCCGAATCCCAGTCGTTATGCCAGGGGGCTCCGGCTTCTCCATTCGCTGATCCGGAAGTAAAAGGCCGCCCATGCCGTCCGTTTCATCCCCCTCGAGCCGAACCAAGGCCGAGGACCCTCCCAGTCCGGAACGTGTGCTCGCCGAGCTTCCCATCCGGAGCAAGCTCGACGAGCTCCTGAAGCTGGCGCGGGGGCGCCAGCGGGTGCTGGTTCTGACCCACGACAACCCGGACCCGGACAGCATCGCCTCGGCGGTGGCGCTGGCCTTCTTGCTCGAGAAGCGCGCCGGGGTGGAGGCGCGGGTCGTCTACGGCGGGATCATCGGCCGGTCCGAGAATCTGGCGCTGGTGAAGGTGCTCCGGTTGCCCATCAGTCCGGTGAGCCAGGTCGTGTTCGACGAGCATGACCTCCTCGCGCTCGTCGACACGCAGCCGCCCGTGGGGAACCACTCGGTTCCCGCCCAGTACCCGGTGGAGGTGGTGCTGGACCATCACCCGCTCCGGGACGAGAGCCTGATCGCCCCGTTTGCCGACGTCGGCGGCGAGTACGGCGCCACGTCGACGATGCTGGTCGAGTACCTGCGCGCGGCGAAGCTGGAGCCAACCATCGAGGTGGCGACGGCACTGTTCTACGGCATCAAGACCGACAGCCGGGACCTCGGGCGGCAGACCACGCCGGCGGACGTCGAGGCGTACCTGTGGCTGTTCCCGCGTGTGGACAAGCACCTGCTCGGGCGCATCGAGCACCCGGACCTCCCGGTCGAGTACTTCCGGCTGTACCACTCGGCCATCGGGCGGGCCCGGCTGTACGGCCAGACGGTGGTGACGGTCGATCTCGGCGAGGTCTACTCGCCGGACATGGTGGCCGAGGTGGCCGAGCGGCTGAGCTTCCTCGAGGGGATGAAATGGTCCCTGGCGCTCGGCACCTTCCGGGGCCAACTCTACGTGTCGCTCCGGGTGCGTGACCGGAGGATGAACGCCGGCCGGCTCATCCGGGACATCTGCGAGAACCTGGGCGGATCCGCCGGTGGACACGGAAGCATGGCCGGGGCACGGTTGCCGCTGCCCACGGGCCGCCCGGTGTCGGCGCTCCGGCGGGGGCTGATGCGCGCGTTCCTCGAGGCGTTTGGCGTGAAGGGCGAGCGTCCGCGGTCCTTGCTCCTCGCGGGGAAGAGCGCCGCCACCGAGCGGTGACCTACCTCGACCACAACGCCGGAACGCCACTCCACCCGGAGGTGGCCGCGCTCCTCGCCGAGGCATATCGCCGGGAGCCGGTGGGGAATCCAAGCAGCGTGCACGGCGCCGGCCGGGCGGCGAGGGCGCGCCTCGACGCAGCTCGGGCCCGGGTGGCACGGGTGATCGGGCGCGCTCCCAGGGAAGTGCTCTTCACTGCGTCCGGCTCCGAGGCCTGTGCGACCGCGGTGCTCGGACTCGGCCGGGCGGGCACGCTCGTGACGAGCGCCATCGAGCATCCCTGTGTCCTTCTCGCGGCAGAGAGGCGCGGAACGCCGTTGGTTCAGGTGCAGCCCGGACCCGATGGACGGGTCTCCCCGGATTCATTCGACGCGGCGGTGGCCCAAAGGGCGTCCCTGTGCGCTCTGCAGGCCGCCAACAACGAGACCGGAGTCGTCCAGCCAGCGGACGAGATCGCCCGGATGGCGCGTGCCCGCGGAGTGACGAGCTTCGTGGACGCGGTGCAGGCTCCGGGCCGTCTGTCGCCGGAGTTCGAGGCGGACGTCGTCGCCTACTCGGCGCACAAGTTCGGGGGACCGGCTGGCGTGGGGATCCTGGCGGTCCGGCGCGGGGTGAAGCTCGAGCCGCTGGTGCCGGGACATCAGGAAGGTGGGCTGCGAGGCGGGACTCCGCCGGTGGTGCTCTGCGAGGCGGCGGCGCTGGCGCTGGAGCTGGCCGAGGCGAGCCGTGCGACCGAGGTGACGCGGATGACCGCGCTGCGTGACCGGTTCGAGCGGTCGCTCTGCGAGAGACGCCCGGAGGCTCGGGTGCACGGGGCTCGGGCGGTGAGGCTGGGGAACACGAGCAACGTGTGCTTTCCGGGCGTGGATGCGGAGACGGTGCTGATCGCTCTCGATCTCGAGGGGTTCGCGGTCTCGGTGGGGGCGGCGTGCGCGTCAGGGACGATGCGACCCTCGCCGGTGCTGCTGGCGATGGGCGTTTCGGTGGAGGACGCCCGGGGGTCGATCCGCATCTCGATCGGCCGTGAGACGACCGACGCCGACGTGACCGGGCTGCTCGGTGCACTCGATCGAGTTCTCTCTCGATCGAGCGCTGTCGCCCGAGGGCTCGATCGAGGTCTCTGAGAGGTCCGCTGGCCCGGAACGTGCTTCGTCCTTGCTCCGCACAGGGAGGGGGACGTGGCCTATCCATTGAGGATGTTCATCCCGGAGCTTGGGTACTTCGTCACGGCAAGGTGCATCCACGCGCGATACCTGATCCGTCCATCGACCGAGACGAATGAGGTCCTCGGCGGTGTACTGGCCCGGGCGGCCCGCTTGTACGACGTCGAGATCTTTGCCTTCGCGTTCCAGTCGAACCACCTCCATCTTCTCCTTCGTGCCCCGCGAGGGAACCTTCCCAGGTTCATGCAGTTCGTCCTGGCCAACGTCGCCAGGAAGGTCGGCTCGCTCGTACGGTGGAACAGCAGGTTCTGGGGGCGGCGGTACTCGGCCGAGCCAGTGCTCGACGAAGAATCGCTGGTCGCGTTGTTGCGCTACATCCTCTCCCAGGGAGTGAAGGACGGCCTCGTCCGGAGGGTTCGTGACTGGCCCGGGCTCAACTGCCTCCGGATGCTCGTGCGCGGATCCGTGCGGAGCCTTCCCTGGTTCTCATGGTCCAAGCGCTGGGTGTCACGGAAGCAGCAGACTGCGAAGGACCGATTTCACCCGAGCTGGGTCGAGCGCGAGACCCTCCGACTCGTGGCCCTGCCGCACTGGGCACACCTCTCGCAGAAGCACCGCGCACGTCGAGTGCTCGAACTCGTGCGGAGCGTCGAGAGAGAAGCGGAGGCCGTTCACGAAGGGGTCCTGGGGACCGCAGCGATCCTCGCCCAGCATCCTCACCACCGGCCAGCTCGCGCCGAGCGTTCTCCTCGGCCTCATTGTCACGCGGCGCGGGCGGTCACCCGGCAGAAGTACATCGAGCTCTATCGCACCTTCGTCACGAGGTGCCGCTCCGCATCGTCGAGCTGGCGTCGGGGTGAGCTCGGAGTCGAGTTTCCACTCGGCGCCTTCAGGCCTTTCTTGTGGCCTCCGAGCTATCCAGCCCTGGCCATGGCGGCCTGAGCTTTCTCCGACTCACGACGTTCGTCGCTCGTCTGGCCGACCTCGAACCCTCGCCTCACCGATCTCGCCGAAGATTGGTCGGCCGAAGATTGGTCGCCCTGAGGGTTTCTCGTCCCGAGACGGTAAGGACCTGCGACCTCGAAGCAGGCGAGAGAGCTCGCAACGGGCGTTCCCGACGCACAAAACTCACGATCCTCAGAGGCGGGGTACGAACTCTCCGGGGTACGAACTCTCTGAGAACTTCTAGCCGGCGTTTCCGAAGAGGCCGCGCACCAGGGCGGCGATCGCCAGCGGCGTTCCGATGCGCTCGTCGCAATGCGGCTCGAGTGCCGCGGCGAACTCCCCCGCCGTCGGGAACCTTGCCCGCGGGTCCGCCGCCAGCGCGCGGTCAACCACCGCCTCCAGCCCGGCCGTCACCTCCGGCCGCCGATCCCGCACTCTCGCCCTCCGGGCAGCGCGGATCGCACCGAACACCTCCTGAGGATTGTTCCCCTGGAAGGGTCGCTCCAGCGTCAACAGCTCGAACAGCACCACGGCTGTCGCCCACAGGTCCACCGCCTGCGTGACCTCGCCGGCAGTCGCCTCGGGCGACAGGTAGTACGGCTTCCCCGCGATCACCGCGTCGCGCACCCCGGACTTCACCCGGACCCGCGCCACCCCGAAGTCTCCCAGCTTCACCTCTCCCACTCGCGAAATGAACACGTTCGACGGCGAGACGTCGCAGTGCACCACTTGTAGAGGCGTCCCGCTCGCACTCTCCGCGCGGTGCGCGTACTCCAGAGCCTCGAGCAGCACCCGCGCCAGGTACACCGCGAAGTCGATCGGAAGCGCGATCGCTTGCTTCCTGCACCGCCGCAGGACCTGTCCGAGATCGCGGCCGTCCACCCACTCCATCGCCAGGTACGCGACGCCGCCGATGGCTCCCACGTCCAGCGTCTGCACGATGTTGGGGTGCCGGAGCGCGATGGATAGCTCCGCCTCCTTGGCGAACAGCTGGACGTACTCGGGCGCCCGCGCCAGCTGCGGCAGGAGCCGCTTGATGGCCACCTCAGTCCCGGCCCAGGGGCCGTCGAGTGTCCGCGCCCGCACCACCTCCGCCATGCCGCCCTTCCCCAGCGGTGCGAGGATCTCGTAGTGGCCGAACCGGGCTCCGGACGACCAGAGGACGACTTCCGATTGCTTCACCGGCGTCGCTCCTCGTTGCTCCTGGTCCGGGTGAGCAGGGCCGAGAAGCGCGGATCGCCTCGCAGCGGTGCCAGGTCAGGGTCATGCAGCAGATCGTCGGGTGCAGCGAAACCTCGCTCGATGGAATCGGCGAGGCTGGCCAGCGCCTCGTCGACGTGACCGAGCCTCGCCTGCGCGCAGGCGAGGTTGTAGGAGAGGAGCACGCTCGGCGCGAACGTCCGGGCCTTCTCGTAAGCAGTCACTGCTCCCTGCGAGTCGCCGAGCAGTACCGACGCGAGCCCGAGCCCCAGCCACGCTTTCCCAGGGTCCTCCTTCGCCGCGAGCGCCTTCTGGAACTCGACCTGCGCCGCCTTCCCGCGGCGCACCTGGAGAAGCTTCTCGCCCGCCTCGAGGTGAGCGCTCAGCGGCTTTCGGCCCGTCGGCTCCGCCAGCGGCGCGAGGACCAGCCGTCCCCGCTCGAGTCCCGGTGACTCACATCCCGGCACGAGCGACACGTCCGCGACCACGATGCCGTTCGCCGCGACGTGCACGCCGAGGTAGGGCACCGTGCGCTCGCCACACGAGGTGCAGAGGGTCAGGCGGCCGACGAGAACGTCCCCTTCCCATGCGGCGTCCACGACCGCCCTTCCCGCCTCGAACCCGCACGGATTCGACTCGCCAGCTCGCCCGAGCACATGCTCGTTCAGCGCCTGCCACGTCAGGACGCCCTTGGTGCCCCACCGCGCGCGAGAGGCAAGCAGCGGTACCGCCGCGAGTGCCGGTCCGGCACCGATCAGGGCGCAGAGCGTGGTGGCGAACAAGAGCCGGGGCACTGGATCCTTCCGGATGCTGGCACGAGCAGCGCAGCCGATGCCAGCCAGTGCAACGAAACAGACGCCCAGGTTCCCTTGACCCCCCTCGGGCCCGTCCTTATTGTCGCAGCCGACCGGTCGGAGGCCGGAAGCCCTTGCAAGGTTGTCCCCTGCGGGGTGCGTGATGTGCAGCAGAAATTCGAACCGATACGTCCATTCCGGGGGCCGTACCGGGGTTCCATGCGTCAGGCCCGGGGCGGCCGGCACTTGCCGACGACCCGGGAGACCTACGGCACCTCACCTCGGCTCCCACCTGGCTCAACTGGGTTCAATGGACGCTGCGCACACGGCCCAGCGGCGGGGGACGTTTTTTTCTGGAGAGGTGAGAGGCTGGCGACGGACAGGCGTGAGATGGGAACCGACGAGGGGGCACTGCGCAAGGCCACACTCCGCGAGCAGCTCACCGCGCGTCGGAAGGCGCTCAGCGCCGAGCTGGTCGACACCCGGGGTCTGAAGATCCAGGCGCGGTTCCTGGCGACCCCCTACTACCACCACGCGCGGACCGTGGCGCTCTATGCGCCCATCCGTGGCGAGGTGCCGACACGTGACATCCTCACTGCCGGCCTCGCCGACGGAAAGGTGATCTGCTACCCGCTGAGCCACGTGCGAGGCCGCGTGCTCTCCTTCCGCGCAGTCCGGAGCGAGTCCGAGCTCGAGCCGGGTCGGCTCGGCGTGCGCGAGCCGGCCGACGCTGCGGAGCTCATCCCGGTGGAGCAGATCGACCTGTTCGTGGTCCCGGGCCTGGGCTTCACCCCGGACGGGAAGCGGCTGGGGCGCGGCGGCGGCTACTACGACGCCACCCTGAAGGCGGGGGCCATCTCCAGCCGGCGCGTGGGACTCGCGTTTGCGGAACAGATCGTCGACGACCTCCCGACCAACGAGGACGACGTCGACGTCGACCTCATCGTCACCGAGAACGAGGTCTTCCGCGGTCTGGCCCGGCCGCCTGATTTCACCGCCACGTGATCGTCCTGTTCATGGGGGATGTGGTGGGCAAACCCGGGGTGCTCGCCGTCCGGACCCTCCTGCCTCGCCTCATCGCGCGCCACGAGGTCGACCTCGTCATCGCCAATGCCGAGAATTCGGAGGGCGGCGCTGGGATCTCCGGCGAGTCCGCCGAGGCGCTCCTCGGCGCGCAGGTCAACCTGCTGACCTCCGGCAATCACTTCTGGACCAAGCGGCAGATCCTTCCCTGGGTCGAGGGCCATCCAGAGCTGCTCCTCCGGCCCGCGAACTATCCCGAGGGAAGCCCCGGGCGCGGCCACACGGTCATCCAGACGCCCGACGGGAGAAAGCTGGGGGTCCTCAATCTCGAGGGGCGGGTCTTCATGAAATCGCTGGACGACCCCTTCCGGGTGGGCGAGCGCCTCGTGGCCGAGCTGCGGCGCACCACCTCCTGCATCTTCGTGGACATGCACTGCGAGGCCACGAGCGAGAAGAACGCCATGGGCGCCTGGCTCGACGGCAAGGTGTCCGCGGTGGTCGGGACGCACACCCACGTCCAGACGGCGGACGAGCGGATCCTCCCCGGCGGCACGGCGTTCATCACCGACGTGGGGATGTGCGGGCCGCTCGACTCGGTGATCGGCATCAAGAAGGAACAGAGCATCGAGCGGTTCCTGACCCAGCGCCCGAACCAATACGAGGTGGCAAAGAACCTGGTCTATCTCCAGGGCGTGGTCGTCGACATCGACGACGCCACCGGCCGAGGCCGGAGCATCATCCGGGTTCGGGAGCACCTTCCCGGGACGTGACCGCTCCCCCGCTGGCCTGGTAGGTGGAACGGGATGTCGCTCCTTCGCCGAGCCACCCCCGACGAGCAGTTCGCCGAGGTCACCCGGGCCACGGTCGATCTGCAGGTCGCCGACGAGCTTCGCTCGAAGCTGCGCCGCTCCTACGAGCGGGAGCAGCCGCTCGTCATCAAGGCCGGGTTCGACCCGAACCGTCCCGACCTCCACCTGGGCCACACCCTGCTCCTTACCCGGATGCGGCGCTTCCAGGATTTCGGACACGAGGTGGTGTTCCTGATCGGCGACTTCACCGCGATGATCGGGGATCCGTCCGGCAAGAGCATCACCCGCCCGGCGCTGAACCGCGAGGAGGTGCTCGCGAACGCCGAGACCTACAAGACGCAGGTGTTCAAGGTGCTCGACCCACAGCGGACGAAGATCCGGTTCAACTCCGAGTGGCTCGATGCGCTCGGGACCGAAGGTACCGTCCGGCTCGCCGCGCACTGGCCGCTGGCGCGGATGCTGGAGCGCGACGACTTCAAGACCCGGTTCCGCGAGGGCCGCAGCATCTCGATGCACGAGCTGCTCTACCCCCTGTTCCAGGGGTACGACTCGGTGGCGCTCAAGGCGGACGTGGAGCTGGGCAGCACCGATCAGCTCTTCAACCTGCTCGTGGGCCGCACGCTGATGCGGGAGTACGGCCTCGAGGCGCAGGTCATCCTCACCGGCCCCATCCTCGAGGGTCTCGATGCGCGCATGGAAGACGGGCGCATCGTCGGCGAGAAGATGTCCAAATCGCTGGACAACTACGTCGGGGTGGCCGAGCCGCCGTCCGAAATGTTCGGGAAGCTGATGAGCATCTCGGACGACCTGATGTGGCGCTACGCGGAGCTGCTCTCCGGGCGTCCGCTGGAGGCGATTCAGGCCGACCGCGAGCGGGTCGCCCGGGGTGAGCTGCATCCCAAGGACGTCAAGGTCGCCTTCGCCCGGGAGATGGTCGCCCGGTTCCACGGACCCGAGGCAGGAGCAGCAGCAGCGGAGGAGTTCGAGCGCCGGTTCTCGCGGCGCGAGGTCGACCCCGAGAAGTTTCCCGAGCACGTGGTGGCCACGGGCGGCGCGCGGGCGCCGCTGGTCCGGGCGCTGCTCGACGTCCAGCTGGTCGCCTCGACATCGGAGGCGCGCCGGCTCATCGCCCAGGGGGCGGTGAAGGTCGACGGAGAGCGGGTCTCCGATCCGAAGGCGGAGCTCGCCCCTGGGACCCACCTGGTCCAGGTCGGAAAACTCCGGGCAGCCCGGATCACGGTCCGCTGACCTCTCTCCGCCGACGTCTCAGAGAACTCGTTCAGCGGGTCTGGACCCGTTGGCCAGCGGGCTAACTCGTCGCGACATGACCTCGCCCGGGCTCCGGGAATTCCCGGTTCGAGGTATCAGAGAACTCGCTTGAGCGACGTGGGCGGGATGAGCGAGAGACGTCGGGATGGGTGGGATGCTTGCCTGCATGCCTTGCTGGCGAGGAAGCGAGGGCCTACCCTCGCCCTCGTGAGGAGGGTTCGTCGCTCCGGCAGCGGCCTGCTGGGACTGCTCGTGGTGGCCGCCGGCTGCGCGCACGAGACGTACCAGCCGGATCCGGTCCGGGTGGAGGCGCCGCCGGGTCAGGTGTTCGAGGACTGCGACCTCGGTGACGGCAGCAGCGTCCCTTCCGACTTCCCGAAGGGCTCGCTCGCCCCAACCGGCTCGTCGGAGCACGCGCTCGGCTGCGGGCTGTCGAGCCAGCTCAACGCCCTCGGTGAGCCGTCGCTCTTCCCCCTTCCCCGCTCCGCCGAGGTGTATCGCGTGCTCTGGCTTCGGTCAGGCGCCCACCCGGTGAGCGTGCGCTTCGAACGCCAGGGAGACGCGGGCCAGCTCCGGGGAGCGCAGACTGGCGGCAAGGGGCTGGGCGACCCCGGCGACCTCCTCGAGGAATCGAGCGCCTTCGCCTCACCCGCGCAGGTCCAGGAGCTGGTCGCGCGGATCGAGGCCACGCACCTCTGGGGCGACCCCGCTCCTGCGGCCAAGCTCCCCTCGATCGAATCCGGCTCGCTCTGGGTCTTCGAGGGTGCGCGCGGCGGGCAGTACCGGGTGCGGATCCTCCAGCGCGATGCCCTCGCGCAAGACCCGGCGTTCAACGCCCTGGGCCGCGCGCTCCTCTCCGCCTCGGGGCTTCACGTCCAGGGCGGCGTCTACTGAAACCCACTGCCTGCCACGGAGACCAGTTCCCCCGGGGCCCGGTGCACGCGTCGAGCGCGCTTCTGCAGCCCCAGCGATCACCCACGCGGTCAGCCGCGTCGTGCTCCTCCCGGACGGAGCCCGAGCCCCACGAGGTAGATCTCCACGCTCGCAGACCGCGTTGCCTCTGGCCGTACGACCTTCACCTCGCGGTAGGCCTCGCGCAACCGCGCGCGGAAGGACTCGAACTCCCCGCCCATGAACAACTTTGCGACGAAGCCCGAGCCCGGTCGTCCCAGGGCCCGGGCGAGTTCCAGCGCGCGGTCGGCCAGCCGGATCGACCGAGCCTCGTCCGTCGCGCGCACGCCGGTCGTCTTCGGAGCCATGTCGGAGAGAACGGCGTCGTACGGCCCGGGCGCCACCGCGGTGACCTGGCTCTCGGCGTCGTCGGCAAGGACGTCCACGACTGCCGTCCGCACCCACGCCTCGGTGAATGGCCGCAGCGGCAAGAGGTCCACGCCGACCGCAAGGCCCGAGGGACCCACCGCCCGGGCGATGACCTGCAGGAACCCTCCCGGCGCGGCTCCCAGGTCCAGCACCCGGGCTCCCGGCCGCAGGAGATCGAAGCGCTCGACGAGCTCCTCGAGCTTGAACGCGCTCCGAGCCCGGAATCCTCGCTGCTTGGCGCGTTGGAAGTAATGATCTTTCGGCCGGTACGGCTTGCCCATGGGTCGGACCCCTTCCATAGCATTCGTGTGAGCGACGGATGAGGACCCGCGGCGTGCTCCTGGCGTGGATGTGGACGGTCCTGTCGATCTCGCTGGCGATCGGCTCCACGGTGAAGATGCAGCCGCTCCGGCGTGAATCGGATGCGCTGCTGCTCCGCTCGCGCGCTCACGCCGACGCATTCGCGAGCTCCTTCGACGGTCAGTTCGCGGACCAGCAGCTCGACACCTTCCAGCAGCGACGCGACGTCGTCTCGCGGGTCCAGTCGTGGCAGCGCCTGCAGCTGCTCGGCGCGCTGGGGACCTTCGCAGGGCTGTTCGCGGTGTGGCTCCTGTGGATGCTCGGGCGCCTCCATGCGGACCTGGCGATGGCCGAGCCACACTCCGAGCGAGGATCCGCGACCACCTGAGCACGTCACCGGACGGAGCACGCGACCGTCCCCGGACCGATCTATCCTGCCCACATGACCGGCTGCGCGTGGTGCGGCAATCGGCTGGACGTGGTCGGCAATGCGGTGGGCCGCAGGGATACGTGCCCTCAGTGCGATCACGACCTCCACGCCTGCCGCCAGTGCCGCCACTTCGATCCCGCGGTGGCCAAGGAATGCAAGGAGCCCTTCGCCGAGGTGCCCTCGGACAAGGACCAGGCCAACTTCTGCGAGTTCTTCCAGCTCGGCGAGGGCGGGCTCACCGACGAGGACCCCCTCAGGGCCGCGCGGGAAGCCGCGGACGCGCTCTTCAGGCGCTAGCAGGTTCCGGCAGGAACGCTACAGGCCCTCGAGCTTGACGATGATCTCCTTCATGATCTCGCTCGTGCCGCCCCCGATGGTGATGAGACGGACGTCACGCCACGCCCGTGCGACCGGCGTCTCGTCCACGTAGCCCATCCCGCCGTAGAGCTGCTGGCAATCGTACGCGACACGCTGGGCGAGATCCCCGGCGAACAGCTTCGCCATGCTGATCTCCTTCACCGGTTCGAGACCGGCGTCGAACAGCGAGGTGGCATGGTAGGTGAGCCGCTTCGCGGCCTCCACCGCGGCGAGGTGTTCGGCGAACCGGTGCCGCCAGACCTGGAACCCGATCAGGGGCCTGCCGAACGCCTGACGTTCGCGTGCGTAGTGGATGGCGTCCTGGAGCATCAGCTCCATGCCAGACACCGCGATCACCGCGGCGACCAGTCGCTCGCCCTGGAAGTTGATCATGATGTGGGCGAAGCCGCCATTCTCCTCGCCGAGGAGGTAGCGAGCCGGGATCCGGCAGTCCTCGAAGTAGAGCACCGCCGTGTCGCTGGAGAGATTCCCCACCTTGTCCAGCTTCTTGCTCACGCTGAAGCCGCGCACGTCCGTGGGGAAGGTGACCAGCGAGATTCCCTCGTGGCCCGGACCGCCGGTCCTCACCGCGAGGGTGATGAAGTCGGCCCGCGTGCCGTTGGTGATCCACATCTTGCTGCCGTTGATCACGTACTCGTCGCCCACCCGTCGCGCGGTGGTGCGGATGCTCGCGACGTCCGAGCCACAGCCGGGCTCGCTCACGCCGAGAGCTCCGATGCGGTCCCCGGCGAGAGCCGGGGCGAGGAACTCGCGCTTCTGCTCGTCCGTCCCGAGCGCACCGATGACCGGCGTCGCGATCTGCGCCTGAACCAGCAACGCCATGTTCACCCCGGCGTTCCGGCTGCGGGCGAGCTCCTCGGTGAACGCCACCACGAACCAGTAGTCCCCTCCAGCCCCGCCCCACGCGGGGTCATGGTTCGCGCCGACGAAGCCGAGCTCCCCGGCACGCTTGAACACCTCGCGCGGGAAGATGCCGGCGCGGTCCCATTCGAGGGCGTGGGGAGCGAGCTCCTTCTCCACCCACGTCCGGACGCTGCGGCGGAACGCCTCGTGCTCCTCGGTGAACGGGCTCTGGATCGGCGGCACCGCGGACCTCCACGACGGATTGATTTCCGAGTCAATGATAGGCCGCCTGCCGACGCAAGGCCTCCTCAAAGGGCGTCCGCGCTGCCCTCCCCGATGTCCCTGGAGAACCTCGGACGACGTCTCAGAGACTTCGTCTCGGGCGCTTCACTCGGTCGAGGCCTCGTCATTTCGAGCGGTTACGGGCCCAGACGAAGTCTCTGAGACGTCGAACCGAGACGCCGGACCGGCTCAGGTCAGGGCGTCGATCTCGGCGGGCGTCAACCCGGCCTCCGACAGCACCCCCCGGGTGTGCTCGCCGAGGCTCGGCGCGGGCGCGGCCGCCGGCGGCCCCAGGTGGAGGGGCGTCGCCAGCACGCCCGGCCGGGGAAACAGGCCCCGCGACCCGAGGTGCGCGTCGCCGCGGACCTCCTCCGGCAGCAGCACCGGCTCCACGCAGGCGTCCAGCCCGGCCAGCCGCTCCTGCCATGTCGCGAGCGGCGCGCCTGCGAACGTCCGCACCAGCAGCGCCCGCACCCGCTCCGCTCCCTCGCCACCACCGTAGGCCTCCACGGTGAGATCTCCGAGGCCGAGCCGCTCGCACAGCGCCTCGAAGAACTTCGGCTCGAGCGCGGCCACGGCGAGCCAGCGGTCGTCCGCCGTTCGGTAGAGCCCGTACGACGGGAGCCCTCCGTCCAGCATGCCCTGCCCCGCCGGCGCGACCGGGAACCCGAGCAGCGCCGGTCCGAGGTGCAGCGCCGCGAACGACGTCGCCGACTCGACCAGCGACACGTCGACCAGACGACCGCGCCCCGTCGTCGCCCGCTCCAGCAGCGCGGCGAGGATGCCGCTCACCCCCACCCACGCCCCGCCCACGTCGGCGATCTGTGGCCCCGGCATGGCCGGCGCCCCGTCCCGGCCCCCCATCGCCAGCAGCCCGGCCCGCGCCGCGTACCCCAGATCGTGCCCCGCCCGGCCGCGATCCGGCCCGGTCTGACCGAAGCCCGAGAGCGCGCACACCACCAGCCGCGGGAACGCGTCCAGCAGCGCCGCGTGCCCGAGTCCCAGGCGATCCATCACCCCTGGGCGGAACCCCTCCACCAGCACGTCGCACCGGGCGAGAACCCGCCTCACTGCCTCCACCGCGCCAGGACGTTTCAGGTCCAGGACGACGGAACGCTTCCCGCGGTTGAGCGCCGCGAACAGCTCACCCGCGCCGCCGGGAGGCATCGCGCGCGTGGCGTCGCCCTCGGGCGGCTCGAGCTTCACCACCTCCGCGCCGAGGTCCGCGAGGATGAGCGTCGCGTAGGGCCCCGGAGCGAGCCGCGTCAGATCCAGCACCCGCACACCCGAGAGCGGCAGACCCGGACGTGCCCCAGCCTCGCCGGATCCGCTCAGGTCAGCAGCTTCCCGAGCTTCATCGCCAGGCCCATGTCCATGGGCTTGAACTTCAGCTTCCCCTGCATCGCTGCCATCTGCGCGTTCAGCTGCTTGTTGCGAATCTTCACGAAGTCCTGATCGCTGACGGTGACTGTCATCTTCGGCGTGCCGTCCGCCCCGCTCTTCACGAAGTCCGACGCGCGGGTGGCGTCCAGCGTCCACGTTCCTCCCTGGTCTCCGGTGATGACGAAGTGGATGACCGCGTTCAGCTCCTTCGCGAGCTCGGGCTTCGCGGTCAGGAGCTCGGGGATGGCCTGCTCCAGGATGCTCTTCGGGGTGTCCGCCATGGTTGCCGCCTCCTCGGGGCGTGCGCTGACTCACGAATCAAATGCTGCGCGCGGCGGACCGTATCGACGGGCCACGCGCCGCGTCAAGGCGTCTCGGCGGGCACTGCGCTGCGCACCGCCGCGAGGAGCTCCGACAGCTCGAACGGCTTCGCGAGCCACCCCAGCGCGCCGATCTCCTTCGCCTTCGAGGACACGTTCCGGTCCGCGCTGAGGACGATGATCGGCGGGCGGGCTCCCGGGGCGAGGCTCCGGGCGAACTCCCAGCCGTCCATCACCGGCATCATCAGGTCGAGCAGGACGAGGTCCGGCATGTCCTGCTCGATCCGCTGCAGGGCCTCCCGGCCGTTCCGCGCCCGCTGCACCTCGTACCCCTCCACCTCGAGGATTTCGCTGAGTGCGTCGAGGATGTCCGGGTCGTCGTCGACGACCAGCACTCGTCGCGTCACTCCCTGTTGCCGGTGAGTGGAGAGTCCGTCCATCGCTCCAGTTCCGTTGCCCGCTTCTCAACGATTGTGCACCGCGGAGTCGGGAACCTCGCAGAAAGTACACCCTGCGTAAGACGTCGCGTTGGCTCGTGGACGTCGGGGGTGGGCATAGGAGCGGCAGCGCCGTGGATCGCCCGCCCGACGACAGCGCCGCCCGCTTCCTCTCCCTCGCCAGCCACGAGCTCCGGGGCCCTCTGGGAACGGTCCGTACCTACGCATCGCTGCTCGCCTCCCCGCGCTTCGCCCTCGACGAGCGCGTCCGCACCGCGGTGGAGGTGATGCTCCGGAACCTGGACCGGGCGCTCGCCAGCTGGGACTTCCTGGCCGAGGCCTGGCGGCTCGACGTCGGCGGTCTGCATCTCGATCTCCGCGAGGAGGACCTCCTCCCGATCCTCCGGGCGAGCGCCGAGTCGGTCGCGAGCACCGCGCGCGAGCGAAGCGTCCGGCTCGAGGTCTCGCTCCCCACGACACTGCCCCCGGTCCGCGTGGACATCGACCGCATCCACCTGGCCCTCACGGGCGCCTGGTCGCACGTCCTCGCGCGCAGCCGATCGGGAGCATCGGCCGGCCTCAGCGCCCGGACCTCACCGGAGGGAACCGAGCTGACCTTCTGGGACTCCGGACCGCCGCTCACCCCGGAGGGAGAGGCCCACGTCTTCGACCGCCGCGAGCAGGCGCTCCGCGGCCACGAGCTCGGCTCCGCGTTCCGGATGGCGATGGCCGGCGCGCTGGTGCAAGCCCATGGCGGTCGGGCCCAGGTGGGAAGCCTCAGCGGCCGGACGTTGTTCCAGCTCCTGCTCCCGCCTCCCCGCTGAGCGCAGGGCCTGCGATGGACGTCCCCGGTCCCGAAAGACCGTCCCTCGGTAGGTCAGGCGCTTGCGTGGGGGGGAGGGATCGTGTCTACCCTCGTTCGGTCCCACCACAAGGTTGGTCTATGTTCGGTCTCAAGATGGGTGAGCTGCTGATCATCTTCCTGGTCATCCTGGTGCTCTTCGGGGGCACCAAGCTGCCCCAGCTCGGCTCGTCGCTCGGCCAGGCCATCCGGAACTTCAAGAAGGGCTTCGGTGGGGACGCTGACGCCCACGGTGACGCGCAGCGGCAGGACACGCTCAGCACCGGGAGCAGCGACAGCGCCAAGGCTGGGACCCGCGCTCCGGCCTCGGCCAGCAAGGACGCCTGAGGCCCCGGCGCGATTCGACCCGGTCACCGGGGAGCTTGCAGAGGGATGAGCGGCCTCGGGCCGGTCCTGGCCAAGGCGAGCGTCGTCGCGACGAGTCTGGCCGAGGTGGTGCGGAGCTAGCGCGAGGACCCGGAGGACACCAGGGATCCTGCGCGCCCTGCAGACCCCTCAGTCGGTGACCTTCTCGCCGTCGTAGAGCCCGTCGAGGATCGCCTGGTACCGCTGCGTGCAGGCCTTCCGCTTCACCTTCAGGGTCGGCGTGAGGTCGCCGGACTCCTGGGTGAAATCGTGGTCCATCACGTAGAACCGCTTGAGCTGGTTGTAGGGGGGCTCGTGCGCGTTCATCGCGTCGAGCACCTTCTGCACCGCGGCCCTGATCTCCGGTCTTGCCGCCACATCCGAATAGGACGCCGGCGGGGTGAGCCCCTGGTCCTGGAGCAGCTTGCGTGCGGTCTCCTCGTTCACGGTAATCAGCACCGACAGGTACTTCCGCTTGTCGCCGTGGACCATCGCCTGGCTGATCAGAGGAAACGTCTTGAGGCTGTTCTCCAGATTCTGCGGCGCGACGTTCTTCCCGCCGGCCGTGACGATGATGTCCTTCTTGCGGTCGGTGATCCGGACGAAGCCCGAGGGGTCGATCTCCCCGATGTCCCCCGAGTGCAGCCACCCGTCCGGCTCGATCATCTCCCGGGTCGCCTCGGGCGCGTTGTAGTAGCCCTTCATGATGTTTGGGCCGCGCATCAAGATCTCCCCGTCCGAGGCGATCTTCACCTCGCAACCGGGCATCGGCGGCCCGACGGTGCCGATCCGGGCGCGCCCGGGCGGATTGACCGTGGCCCCGCCGGTGGTCTCGGTCAATCCGTAGCCCTCGAGCACCTCGAAGCCCAGCATGTCGAAGAAGAAGGCGATCTTTCGCGAGAGCGGCGCCCCGCCCGAAACGAAGAGCCGCATCTTCCCGCCCAGCTTCTGGTCCAGCGTGGCCTTCACCTTGCTGAACACGAGCTTCTTGGCCAGCGTGAGCGAGAGCGAGTCGTAGCTCCGGCCCTGGAGCCGCGCCTCGACCGACTCCTCGAACAGCCGCATCGCCCACCGGAACAGCTTGCCCGCGACGCCGGGCTTGGCCATGCCTCCCGAGACGACCGCGTTGTAGATCTTCTCGAAGATGCGGGGCACCGCGGGCAGGATGGTCGGCGAGGTCTCGCCGATGTCCGCGAGCAGCGTGTCCGTGCTCTGGGCGAAGATCATCCGGTAGCCCAGGCCAACCCACGCGGCCTTCACGTCCTGGGCGAAGCTGTGCGCCAGCGGGAGGAAGAGCATCACCGCGTCGTCCTGCCGCAAGACCTGGAGGGTGGTCAGGGCCTTCGCCTCGAAGGCCAGGTTGCCGTGGGTGAGCATCACGCCCTTCGGCGCCCCGGTGGTCCCGGACGTGTAGATGAAGCAGCAGGGGTCGTCCATCCGGAGCGCCCCGATCCGCTCCTCGAACTTCCGCGGATCCTTCTGATCGAGGGGCGTCCCCTCGACGAGGAGCTTCGCCATCGACACGTCGGCGCCGGTCCCCTCCTCCTCCATGGTGATCACCTGCCGGACCGCCGGGCACTCACGCAGCACCGAGCGCGCACGGGCGAACCGTCCGGGCTGCTTGCCGGCGCTCCGGTCGTGATCCACGAACAGCATGACCGCGCCCGAATGCTGGAGGACGTACTTCACCTCGTCGGGCGTGTTCGAGGCGTAGATCGGCACGGTGATCGCCCGGGCCGCGCTGATCGCCAGATCGACCACGCACCAGGGCAGCGAGCTGTCGGCGAAGATCGCGACGCGATCGCCCGGCTGGATGCCGCGCGACACGAGCGCGGCCGAGAGATGGCGGACGTCGTCGAGGATGGTCACCCAGTCGACGTGGGTCCACTTGCTGAACTTCTTGTGGGTCGCCGCTTCCTGCTTCGGCGTGCGTGAGGCTCGCTCCTGAAGGAGGTGCAGCAGCGTGTTCGCGCCCGTGGAGGGGCTCGCCACCTGACTCTCGGCTCTCATCGTGCGCCCTCCTTCTCCATCTGGGCCGCGATCTTCTTCGCGATGGACTTCACCCGAGCCTCCTCGGCCAGGTCGTCCGGGTCATGGGCTTCGGCCACCTTTGCCAGCTGCGCTTTCGCACCGGCGACGTCACCATCCCGCCAGAGCGTCTCGGCAAGCCAGGCCGTCGCCCGGAGATTGTTCGGATTCGCCGCCAGCGCCTTGCGATACCAGGTGGCCGACTTGCCCAGGTTCCGCTTGGGCCACGGGAGCTCGAAGAAATACCGGCCCTTTGCGATGAGCGGCATCTCCTTCTGGAAGCGCGGGTCGATCTGGATCGCCTTGTCCAGCCGCTCGTTGAACTTCGATTCCAGTCCCTCGCCCAGGGCCTTGAGGATTCCGACGGCCTGGCTGTAGATGCCGATGCCCGCGGCGGCGTAGTAGTTGCCGCCGACCCAGTCCGGCTTGGACTTCACCATCCGATCGCCGAGCTCCCAGACCTCGCGGCCGAGCTTCTGCTTCCGGTCCTCGTTGTTCTCCAGCCCGTCACCGACCCAGAGCTCGGCCCGGGCGAGCCGGTACATCCGGTCGACGTCCTCCGGCTTCGCGGCGAGCGCCGCCTGGGACTGGCGGATTCCTTCCTCCGCCTTCGCGGGGTCTCCACGCTCACGCCAGAGGGCGTCGATCGCCGCCAGCGCGGGGTCGCCGGACGTGGACGGGACTCCGCCGTCCGCACCCTCCGCGGCCAGGCACACCGCCGGACCGATCAGGGACACCAGGAGACACGTCCAGCGCATGGGTGACGGCCCGCGTAACACGCGCCCGTCGCCACTCGCAAGGAAGCTCCAGGAAGCTGGCGCGCCGCGTCAGCTGCCCGAAACGGAGCGAGGCGCCGGCGGAACCGGACGCCTCGCGGTCACTCGACGCACTAGGCGGCGTCGGCCTCGGCCGGCGTGTCGAGCTGCTCCTCGTCCTGGTTGAACGCGGAGAGATACCGGGCGAGGAAGTGCTTCGTCTTCAGCTCGACCTGACGGACGCGCTCGCGGCTCACGCCCCAGCGCTGGCCGAGCTCCTCCAGGGTCCGCGGCTTGTCCTGCGTCAGCCGCTCCTGGACGATGTCCCAGCCGAGGTCCCCGATGCGCTTGCGGACCTTCGCCAGGGCCTCCTGCACGTCGTCGTCCTGCTCGCGGCCGAGGAACGTGTCCTGAGGACCGAGGCTCGGCTCCTCGAGACGGTCGAGGAAGGTGGTGTCGCCGTCCTCGTCAATGGCGGTGTCGAGGCTGAAGTCGACCATCGACCCGCGCTCGGACTCGCCACCGCGGACCTGGCTGCGGTTGTCCTTGAGGTACCGCGTGATGTACGCGCGGATCCACCACACCGCGTAGGTGGCGAAGCGGACGTTCTTCTTCGGGTCGAAGTGCTCGATGGCCTTCATCAGGCCGACGTTGCCCTCCTGGACGAGGTCGTCCAGCCGGGCGCCCCGGTGCGCGAACTTCTTGGCAACCGCGACCACGAAGGGGAGGTTCGAGAGCGCGAGCGTGTCGCGGGCGGAGGCATCACCCTTTCGCGCGCGCCGGGCGAGCTCGTATTCCTGCTCACGGGTGAGCTGGGGGCGACCGCCAATCTGGCGGAGGTACGAGGAAAGACTTTCGGAACGAGCAACTGCGGGCATGGTGTCTCAAACCTCCTTTCGTCGGATTTGCTGAAGTGATTCGGACCCCGAGGGGACTTCAGAGACGCTTCTTTGACGCACGAGCGGCCCGGGGGTTTCGCAGCGGCGCAACAGTCGAGAACCTGGGCATTCTTCCCGCTTACGTGAGGAATCGGCCTCGCTTGCGGCACGTCGACGCCTCGGTCCGCGAGCCCCCACGAGAGCGCGGAACTGCTCGGGTTTTCGGTCGAGGAGCCGTCACGCGCTCTCCCGACGCGAGCTCCCCGACGCGTTTGGATCAGTCGTGGTCGGCAGCAGCCCGAACAGTTGGTGGGCCGGCCAGCCCAGCGTGCAGGCGGACGAGCTGCTCTTTCTGCCTGCCGCCGGGGAATCCTCGATCGAAGTCTCTGAGACGCCGTTTGGACCGCTAACCCTTCGTTCTTCTTAGTCCGGCAGGAACTTGCCTGGATTCAGGAGGCCCTCGGGGTCGAACACCTGCTTGAGCTTCCGCTGGAGAGCGAGGACGGCAGGCGCTTGCTCGAGCGGCAGGAGGTCCTTCTTGGCGACGCCGATGCCGTGCTCGCCGGTGATGGTCCCCCCGAGCTCGATGGCCACCACCGCCATCTGACGGAGCGCCTCGTCCACCTTCGGCCGGTCGTCCGCCGAGTCGAACAGGACGTTGGCGTGGAGGTTGCCATCCCCGGCGTGCCCGTAGGTCGCCACGGTGAGCCCGTGCGCCTCCCCGATCGCCTTGCAGCGGTCGATCATCTCCGGGATGCGCGAGCGGGGCACCACCAGGTCCTCGGAGAGCTTGTGCTTCGCCAGCCCCCGGAGCGCGATGCTCACCGTCCGCCGCGCCGCCCAGAGCTTCTCCCGCTGCCCCTCGTCCTGGGCGAGCCACGTCTCCTTCGCCCCGTGCTGCTCGGCGATCTCCCCCAGGCGGGCCAGCTCGCCGAACACCGCCTCGGGAACGTTCCCGTCCACCTCCGCGAGCACGCACGCACCGGTCCCAGGCGGGAAGTTGAACCCCTTGCCGTCCACCGCCTTCACCGCCAGGTCGTCCATCAGCTCGAGCGTCCGCGGCAGCACCCCCGCCGCCAGGATCGCGCTCACCGCCCGCGCCGCCGCCCGCACGTCGTCGAAGACCAGCAGCGCCGTCTGCACTTCGCGCGGCAGCGGCAACAGCTGGAGCGTGATCTCGGTGGCGATCCCCAGCGTCCCCTCGCTCCCCACCAGCAGCCCCACCAGGTCGTAGCCCGCCACGCCCTTGATGGTGCGCCGCCCGACGCGGATCACCTCGCCGTCCGGCATCACCCACTCCATCCCCAGCACGTACTCACGGGTGACGCCGTACTTCAGCGCGCGCGGGCCGCCGGCGTTCTCGGCGATGTTCCCGCCCAGCGTGCACCACCCCCAGGAGTTGGGGTCCGGCGGGTAGAAGAGGCCCTTCGCCTCCACCGCCTTCATCAGATCTCCCGTCACCACCCCCGGCTCGACCACCGCCACCAGGTCCTCGGTCGAGATCTCCTTGATCGCGTTCATCCGCTCCACGCTCAGGACGACTCCCCCGTGGACCGGCATCGACCCGCCGCTCTTCCCGCTGCGTGCGCCGCAGGGAGTGACCGGCACCCGGTGCTCAGCCGCGATCTTCAGCACCCGTGACACCTCCGCCGTCGTCCGGGGCAGGACCACCAGATCCGCCGGGGTCGTCCCCAGGTCGGACTCGTCGCGCCCGTAGTCCGACAGCGCGTCGGCATCGGTCTTCAGCGCGGCCGACCCGAGTGCCTCGACGAGCGCGGCGCGGCAGCCGTCCAGCTGCTCCTTGGAAGGACGGTTCATCCGAACATCTCCACCAGGCTCCCGCTCATCGCCAGCGGAGCCTCCGTACAGAGGAACGTCACCACCCGTGCCACCTCCGCGGCAGTCATCTCGGGCGCCCACCCGGAACCCTTCAGCATGTCGGTGTCGGTGCTGCCCGGGAGCACGGCGGCGACGAGCACGTTCCGCTCCTTCACCTCCGCCGCGAGCGCCTGGGTGAAGCCGTTCAGCCCCCACTTGCTCGCGCAGTACGCCGTCATCCCCGCCGTCCCGAGCCGGCCACTGATGGAGGAGACGTTCACCACCCTCCCCCAGCGCCGCTCGGCCATCCCCGGCACGCAGCGCCGTGACAGGTAGAAGGGCCCGCTCAGGTTCACCGACAGCACCCGATCCCAGTCGGCATCCGTCATCTCCGCCATCGGCCGGCGGAGCGCCACCCCAGCGTCGTTCACCAGGATGTCCACCGGACCGAGCCCGCGCTCCACGCGCGCGACCACCTCGTCCAGCGCATGCCCGTCCGCCACGTCCGCCGCGAGTCCCAGCGTCCGTGCACCGCGTGCCCGCAGCGACTCCGCCACCGCGAGGCTGCCCGGCTCGGTCGTGGAGACCACCGCCACGGCCGCTCCGGCCCCCGCCAGCTGCTCGGCCACCGCCTGCCCGATGCCACGCGAGCCGCCCGTGACCAGGGCGACCCGGCCCGCCAGGCTGCTCACCACGCCGCCCCGGCCGCCGAGATGCGAGCCCAGAGCTCGCGGCGAAGCATCCCGTCCTTGCGCAGAACTCCCTCGTAGGCCTCGGCGTGGGTCACCGCGTCTCGCTGCTCCTCGCCCCGGACCCGGAGGCACGCCTGGTGCGCCTCGACGATGCAGGCCGCGCCCGGGCTCTCCAGCCCACGCGCCAGCGACCGCGCCACGCCACGCGCGAGCTGCTCCTGGAGGATGAGGCGGTGCGCCCAGGTGTCGAGCAGCGCCGCCAGCCGCCCGAAGCCCACCACCCACTCGCCCGGGACGTAGGCGATGTGCGCCCGGCCCTCCACCGGAAGCAGGTGATGCGGGCACATCGAGTGGAACCGCAGACCGGTCACGACGACCAGCTCGCCTCGCGATCCCTCGGGGACCGGAATCCGCTCGGCGAGGACCGCGTCCGGGTCACGCCCGTACCCGTCGAGGAAGTGCTGGGCCCACGCCTCCGCCACGCGCGCCGGCGTCTCCTTCAGCTCGGGATCGTCCGGCGACAGGCCCGACGCCTCGAGGAAGGCCTGCACCGCGCGCCGCATGGCCTCGACGTCCGGCACCTGTCCCGCGCGGCGGCTCAGTCCGCGCTGTACGTGACGCAGTACTCGGGCGTTTCCCACAGGCGGAGCTCCTTCAGCTGAGGAAGCTGGGGCTTCAGCCGGTCCCAGATCCAGACGATCACGTTCTCCGCGGTGGGATTGTCGAGGAAGTCGTTCAGGGTGTGGTGGTCGCACTGGTTGAGCGCGAGCTCCCAGCTCTTCTTCCGGATCTCCTCGAAGTCGATGATCATCCCGTCGCGCGGGTTCGGCTTCCCGGTCACCGTGACTTGCAGCTTGTAGTTGTGCCCATGCATCCGGAAGCAGGGGCCGTCGTAGTAGGGCAGCCGGTGCGCGGCGCAGAAGTGAAAGTCGACCGAGAGGTCCATCGGCATGGTTCTCTCGTAACCCCGATCCGGATGTCCGACAAGCCCGCCCGCCCGCTGGCCCTCCGGGCACCAGCTCGCTCCGCAGCATCGGACACCTACACCCCGGCGCCGTCCTATGCCCGGGCCGGTCCGCCCGAGAGCGTGAGCCGATTTCGGGCCGCCGCCAGCTGTTGCCGCAGCGAGTCCACCTGGCGGCGCACGTCGTCGAACCCGCGCGCGCCCGCCTGCTCCGCCAGCTCTCGGGCCCGGGCCACCAGCGCGTCCAGCTCCACTGCCGCCGTGGCGAGACCGTCGGCGCTGGTCTGACCCTCGAACGAGCCGGCCACCCGGTGGGTCTCCTCGCCGAGCTTCCCCAGCGCATCCATCAGGTACTGCAGCTCGGCGCTGCGGGCCTGGAGCTCCAGCGCGCGCGCGTGCGCCTTGTGGGTGAGCTCTTCCTGCAGGCGCCGGCTGCGATCGATCGCGCCGACCAGGGCACGGGCATGCAGGCCGATCTCCGTCTCCAGCGGTCCGAGCGCGGTGAGCGCAGCGGCGGTCCGCTCGATCTGCTTTCGCGTGGTGAGGGTCCCCTGCAGCGATCTCTCGACGACCTCCCGGAGCCGCCGGAGCGTCTCGTTCAGCGCCGTCGCCGCCTCGACCAGATCCGGCTGCTCCGGGTCGGGACTCATGCCGGCCCTCGCCGGACCGCGGATGGGCATTCGGGAATGGGGATGTCCGGACTGGTCACGCTCACCAGCACAGCGCTCTCCGCTCGCCGCTGCGCGACTCATGAGCGCTCACTGTCCGGCGCCAGAAAGATGCGGCTCACCCGGGGTGGACCGCCGCCAGCCTGGAAAAGACGAGGCTGAAGTTGTTTGCCGGCATGTCGACCACCTCGATCAGGTGAAAGCCCGCGACCCGGCCTTGATCGACCACCGCCTCGAGATCGCGCAACCCCCACGCTGGATCCTGTGACCGGAGCTGCTGGTCGAATCGCTCGTTGCTCGGCGCCGTGTGACGTCCGTGCCTCCGGAAGGGGCCATAAAGGTAGAGCGGAGCTCCGGTCGCGAGCACGGTGCCCGCGCCGGCGAACAGCGCGGGGATCGCCGCTGGCGGCGCGATGTGGATCATGTTGATCGACAGCACGGCATCGGCCGTGCTGACCGGCCATGGGAAGCGAGTGACGTCCAGGTCGAGCGGGGGCCGGACGTTGGGGAGACCCGCCTGCTCCGCCCTGACGCGGATGGAATGCCGGAGCTCCGCATCCCGGTCGCTGGGCTGCCAGACGAGTCCGGGCAGGAGCCTCCCGAAATGGAGGACGTGCTGGCCGGTGCCGCTGGCAACCTCCAGAACAACTCCCCGGGGCGGAAGATGACGCCTGAGCACGGCGAGGATCGGGTCCCGGTTCCGCTCTGCCGCCGCGGTGAACCAGCTCCCATCGCCGAGTCGCTGTCCCCAGAATTTGGTCATCGGGCTGGCCTCGTCCGCGCCGCCGTTCGACGCGGGCCACTCGGATCCTCGGCTGACGAGGCGAGCGTTTCAGAGAGACCGCGCCCGGTCCAGGACGCCCGCCAGGACCTCGACTCCCCGGCGGATCTCCTCCGGCGGGACCGCGGCGAAGCCGAGCTGCAGGCCCTCCCGGCGGAAGCGTCCCTGCCACTCGCGCCCCAGCGCGGTCACCTCCACGTCCTGTTCTGCCGCCGCACGGACCACGGGCGCGGCGCGCAGCCCCGCACCGAGGAGCCCGGTGGTCTGCAGGCCCGCCTCCACCGGGGAGAGGACCAGGCGCTCTCCGAGCATCCGCTCCGCCGCCTCGTACAGCGCGGCCCGGCGCTCGGCATAGACCTCTCGCATCCGCCGCACGTGGCGAGACAGGTGCCCCTGCTCGATGAACGCCGCGAGGACCGCCTGGTCGAGCACCGGCGGATGTCGGACCGTCGCCGATCGCAGCGCCGTCACCCGCTCCACCAGCGCCCCGGGGAGAACCAGGTACCCGAGGCGGAGCGCCGGGAAGAGCACCTTGCCGAAGCTCCCCGCGAGCAGCACCGGCGCGTCCGCCTCCAGCCCCTGGAGCGCGGGGATGGGCCGTCCCTGGTAGCGGTACTCCCCGTCGTAGTCGTCCTCGATCAGGACCGCCCCGCTCCGCCGCGCCCACCGGAGCAGCGCGAGGCGGCGGGTGACGCTCATGGTCACGCCGAGCGGGTACTGGTGCGCGGGCGTGGTGTAGACGACCCGCGCGCCCCGGAGCCGCCGCGCATCGACCACCAGTCCCTCGCCGTCCACTGGGACCGGGACCAGCCGCGCCCCCACCGCGGAGAAGGCGCGGGCAGCGCCGCCGTAGCCCGGATCCTCGAGCCCCACGCGGTCGCCCGGGTCGACCAGGAGCCGCGCGACGAGATCGAGCGCCTCCTGGACACCGGAGACGATCGCGATCTGCTCGGGCTCGCAGCGCGCACCCCGTGCGGAGCGGAGGTGCGCGGCCACCGCGTCGCGAAGGGGCCGATGGCCGAGGGGCTCGCTCCCCAGCAGCAACCGGGTGGAGGCCCGCCGCAGCACCCTCCCGGTGACCTGCGCCCAGAGCGTCGCCGGGAACAGCTCGAGCGCGGGCAGGTCGGTGCGGAAGGCGCGGGTCCTCCGCGGCTCGAGGACCGGGAAGGCCCTCACCCGGCGCGCGAACCGCGAGAGCCGCAGGCGAGGTAACCGGCGCGCAGAGGCCGGAGCCTCCGGGAACCGCCCCACGCCGAGGAGCGCATCGGGCGGCACCTGGCCGACGAACGTCCCGGAGCCGACCGTGGAGCGGACGTAGCCCTCCGCCTGGAGCTGGGTGAACGCCGCGACCACCGTGCCCCGCGCGAGCCCGTGCTGGCGGGCGAGGTCGCGGCTCGCGGGAAGCCGGGCTCCCCCGCGAAGCCTTCCCTCGAGGATGGCAGCCCGGACCCCCTCGTACACCCAGCGCTGCGCTGGCTGTCCTCCCCCTCGCGGGCCGAGGACCAGATCGAGGCTGCCGGCGCTCCGGGGCATGAGAAGTGGACCAGCCGGACGATGCTAATTGGACGTTTCTGGTTGGTCCACCGGCCGCTATCTCTGCACCATGGACATCCCTCTCTGGCTCGTTCGCGCCACCCCACGCCTCGCTCGCCTCGCGCTGGGCACCGCCTTCCTCTCCGGCATCGCCAGTCGCTTCGGGCTGTGGCGCCTGGCCGGGGTCGGGGACGGCAGCTTCGAGGGTTTCGAGCAATACACGGCCGAGGTGAACGCGTTCATGCCGCGGGCCAGCATCCCGTTCCTCGCCTGGGCAGCCACCGCAGCCGAGCTCGCTCTCGGCGTCTTTCTGGTCCTCGGGGTCTGGCGCCGGCCGGTGGCGCTCGCCTCCGCGGCGCTCCTTCTGATCTTCGGGGTGGCCATGGCACTGTCCCTGGGAATCAAGTCCCCGCTCGATTACTCGGTCTTCTCCGCGTCGGCGGCCGCGCTGCTCCTGGCCACCGGCGACGGCGACGCAACCCGGCACCCGTGATTCCTCCTTCCATGCGCGCCCCGCTCGACCTCTCCCCGGCCCGGACGCCCGCTGCGTCCACGCCCGCGGAGCACACCGGCACCGCCGACTGGCTTCTTCTCCTCGGCCCGGGCCTCATCTGGGGCGCTTCGTTCCTCTTCATCGCCGAGGGCCTCCAGTCCGTCGGTCCCAACGGCCTGACCTTCGCCCGCATCCTGGTGGGCTTCGTCATCCTGGGGCTCGTCCCCAGCGCCCGGCGCGCCCTCCCCCGCGAGGACCGGGGCAAGGTGGCGCTGCTCGGGCTCATCTGGCTCGCCCTCCCGCTGAGCATGTTCCCCCTCGCCGAGCAGCGGGTGTCCTCCGCCCTCACCGGGATGCTGAACGGCGCGAACCCGCTCTTCGTCGCCATCGTCGCCGCGGCCTTCTCCCGGCGGCTGCCCGGGCGCGACGTGCTGCTCGGCCTCGCGGTCGGGCTGGCCGGCACCGTCCTGGTGGCGCTCCCCAGCCTGAGCCTCGGCGGGAGCAGCCTCGACGGCGTGCTGTTCATCCTCGCCGGTGTGACCTGCTACGGCTTCGCGCTCAACCTCGCCCGCCCCCTCCAGCAGCGGAGCGGCGCGCTGCCGGTCATCTGGCGCGCGCAGGGCTGGGCACTCCTCATGACCGCGCCACTCGGTGTGCCCGAGCTGCTGCGCGCGCACTGGACGGCCGGGCCGCTGCTCTCGGTCCTGGCCCTCGGCGCGCTCGGGACCGGGGTGGCCTACGTGCTGCTCGCGGTGGCAGCCGGGCGGATGGGCGCGACCCGGGCGGCGGCAACGACCTTCCTCATCCCCGGAGTGGCGCTGCTGCTCGGCTGGCTCGTCCGGGGAGAGCACGTCGCCGCACTGTCGATCGCCGGCGGCGCGGTGTGCGTGGGCGGCGCGTGGATCATGCGCCGGGCGCAGCTCGCGGGACACTGAACCTGGGGGAACCTTCTCCACTCCGGGCTTCCGCGCGGGCCGGGGATGAGGTCTCCTCGCCGGGCCCATGCCGCACCGAGCAGCGTCCGTGTCGCGCCCCGAGCCCGAGCAGCGCACGGCGTACCACTACTTCCGGCGCATCCCCACCCGCTGGATGGACAACGACGTCTACGGGCACGTGAACAACGTCGTCTACTACTCGTACTTCGACACCGTGGTGAACGCGTTCCTGGTGCACGAGGGCGGGCTGGACATCGAGTCGGGACCGGTCATCGGTCTGTGCGTCGAGTCGAGCTGCCGGTACCTGAGCTCGGTCGCGTTCCCCGACGTCCTGGACGCGGGGCTCCGCGTCGCGAAGCTGGGCCGGTCGAGCGTTCGCTACGAGGTGGGCATCTTCCGCGCCGGTGAGAAGGCGGCCGCCGCACAGGGCCACTTCGTCCACGTCTTCGTGGATCGGGAGACGCGCCGCCCGGTCGACCTCCCCGACCGGATGCGCGCTGCGCTGACCCGGCTCTGCTGAGTCAGAAGAGGACCGACTCGTCGCTGGTCGGCTCGGTCAGGAGCGTCTCCTCCGCGCCGGCCCGGTCGAAGGTGATGACCAGGGGCAACCGGCATGCGGCGAGCTGGGCGACGTTCGCCGCCTCCCACTCGAGGCATGTCCGCGCTCCATGGTCGGCTCCGAGCGGGACGAGCAGCTCGACGTGCCCCTCGTCCACGCCGGGAAGGCGCGAGAGGTCCCGGAGCCAACCCCGGAAGCGTCCCACCAGCGAATCGACGCACTCGTCCGGCGACGAGCTCTGGATCTGGAGGAGCCAGATCCCCGGCGTCCCCGGGGACATCCGGGTGAACGACGGCGTCACCCCGAGGATGCGGGTCAGCTGATCCGGTTCGAGCGCCTCACCTCTGAGAAACAGGTCGAGCTGGTACACGAGAGCCCTCACTTCACCGCTGCCGAGATCTTCTTGAACTCCGGAGTGCCGGCGACCCCGAGCAGGTCGAACAGCACCGCCTCCACCGAGGAGAGCGTCGCCCCCGCCGCCCGCGCCAGCTCGAGTCCGGCCTCCCGATCCACCGCCTTGCGGCTCAGGACCGCGTCGATGCACACCACCGGATGGCGTCCCTCGAGCACCAGGTCGCGCACGGTCTGGTACACGCAGACGTGGGTCTCCATCCCGGCGATCACCACGTTCCGCCTTCCGGAGAAGCGCGCCCGTACCGCGTCGTCCAGCGACGAGAACCTCATCTTCTCGATCACCGGGACGTCTCCCAGCCGTTCGCGGATCGGCGGCACGGTGTGGCCCAGTCCCTTCGGGTACTGCTCGGTGATCGCGATCGGCAGGCCGAGCACCCGCGCGCCCTCGACCAGGGCCCCGAGCCGGCCGAGCACCCGGGACAGGGCCTCGGGCTCCATCGCGGCGGCGAGGCGCTCCTGGACGTCCACCACCAGGAGCGCGGTGTCCTCTCGCTTCAGCAGTTGCGGCTTCATACGGCGTACCCCATCGCCCCGGACGTGGCCGGAGCCTGTGGATCGAGCATCACGTTGACGCAGGCCACGGTTCCCGAGGCCAGCGCGCGCTCCAGCGCAGGGCGGATCTGCGCCGGCTCGGTGACCCGCTCACCCCACCCGCCGAAGGCCTTGACCACCTCGTCGTAGCGCGTCGGCGCCAGGAGCGTCGCCGGAGACTTCTCCTCGCCGAACATGCCCACCTGGGGCAGGCGGATCTGTCCCCACGCGGCGTCGTTCCCCACCACGCAGATCATCGGCAGCTTGAAGCGGACCGCGGTCTCGAAGTCGAAGCCGTTCAGCCCGAACGAGCCGTCGCCCTGCACCACCCAGATCTGCCGGTCCGGGTGGAGCACCTTCGCCGCCAACGCGAACGGAGCGCCCACCCCCAGGCAGCCCAGCGGGCCCGGATCGAGCCAGCGCCCGGGCGCCTTCAGGGAGAGGACCTTGGCCGCGAGCGCGACCCAGTTCCCTCCGTCGGCGATGAACATCGGGTCCCGATCGCCGGCGTTGGCGACGTCGGAGAGATCCCTGGCGAGGCGGTAGTGGTGGATGGGCACCGCGTCGCTGCGCATCCACTCCTGCATCGCGGCGAGCTTCCGGTCCTCGCCCTCGCGGAGCTGGCGGAGGTAGGCGGTCCGCGTCGCCTTCTTCGCTCCGTCGGCGAAGGCGGCGAGCGCCGAGCGACTGTCGGCCACGATGCCCACGTCCACCGGCCGGTTCCGCCCCACCTCGGTGGGGTCGATGTCCACCTGGACGATCTTCGAGCTCGAGCTGAAGGTCGGCTCGGCGCCGTAGTTGAGCCGGAAGTCGAAGGGCGTCCCGATCACGAAGACCACGTCTGCGCCGGTCAGTGCGTCCTTCCGGGTGTGCTGGAAGAACATCGGGTGGTCGGGCGGCAGACAGCCGCGGCCGGCGCCGTTGAGGTAGGTCGGGATCTGTGCCCGCTCGACGAAGGCGCGGAGGGCGTCCGGCGCGTCGTCCCACCACACGCTCGAGCCGGCGATCATCGCCGGGCGCTCGGCCGCGGCGAGCAGCGCGAGCGCCTCCTCCACCGCCAGCGGGTCCGGGGCCATCCGGGCCCGGGTCCGGTAGAGCCGAGGGATCTGCAGGCTGCTCTCGTCCACGCCGTTGCAGAGCACGTCCCAGGCCAGCTCGAGGAACACCGGCCCCGGGCGGCCGCTCAGCGCCACCCGGAAAGCCTTGGCCATGTAGAGCGGGACGAGGTCCGGCGACGGAACCCGGTCGGACCACTTGGAGATCCGGTGGAAGAGATCCACCTGCTCCATCTCTTGAAGACTCCCGCGGCTCTGGTTGAACTGGGGCGCCGCGCCCCCGAGGAGGATGAGCGGCGAGTTGGCCGCATTGGCGTTCGCCACGCCGGTGAGCGCGTCGGTCACTCCCGGCCCGGCGGTGACCACGGCGACCCCGACTCCGCGGGTGATGCGCGCGTAGGCATCCGCGGCGTGGGCGGCGCCCTGCTCGTGACGGGTGTCGATGACCTCGATGCCTTCCTCCACCAGGCCCGCGTAGATGGGGGCGACGTGGAGGCCGGAGAGCGTGAAGACGTGCCGCACACGCTCCTCCTTGAGCATCCGCGCCACGAGCTGCCCGCCGGTCACCATCGCCATCGTCCACTGTCTCCTGCCTGGCGCCCGGGCGCCGGCCGTCGTAGGACTGCCGCCAGTCGTTTAGCCCCCGTGCACGATCCTTTCCAGGACCTCCGCCCGCTCGCCGGCACCTACGCGACGGCGCTCGCCCGGGAGGCGTTCTCCCGTGGCCTCGCCACCACCGCCCCCGACGGGACTCGCAAGCCCATCACCCCGGGGGCGACGCCAGTGGTCCTGCCGGCCAGGGTCATCGCCGAGCGCCACGCGCTCGCGCACACCCTTGCCGCCGCGGGCTTCCGGATGGCCCAGGCGATCGCGCTGGGGTCCTCGCGGGAGCTGATCCTTGGTGCCCTCTCCCCGCTCGAGCGCCGGCTGATCGAGCGCTCGGCCCCGGAGACCCGCCGGCTCGCCATCGCGCGCGTCGACTTCATGGTCTCCACCCGGCCGGCGGCGCTGGAGCTCAACGCGACCATCCCGGCGATGCCGGGGTACTCGGACATGGCAGCAGGAGCGTTCCTGTCGGTGGTGGGCCGCGCGGCGGGAATGGACCCGGCCGCGGTCCGGCAGCTCGAGGCCGAGAACGGCAGCAACGTCGAGGCGCTCCACGAGGCCCTGGTGACGACGTCGCTGGAGGAGCGAGGCCGGCCCCCCGAGCGCATCGCGGTGCTCTGTCGCCGCAACGACAGCCAGCTGACGGAGGTGGACCACCTCGTCGGGCGCTTCGCCGAGCTCGGGACCGAGGCCCACCGCGTCTACCCCGACGAGGCGAGCGGCGGAGAGCTGTTCACCGCCCAGGGCAAGACCTTCGACTTCGTCTACCGCCACCTCTTCGTCCACCGCCTCTCGGAGACGCCGCAGCCCTTCCTCGAGGCGTTCTTCGCCGGGGAGGCGGCCCGGGAATCGCTCCTCTTCAATCACCCCGCCGCGCACGTCGAGGCCAAGAGCAACTTCGCGCTGCTCTCCAGGGCGGTGGAGGAGCCAGGCCTGGCAGCCGTGGCCGGTCTCGGACCCGAGGACCTCGAGGCCATCCGGCGAGCCGTCCCCTGGACCCGGGTCCTCGCGCCGGGTCCGGCCAGAGGGCCCGGGGGAGAGGCGCTGGCGGATCTCGTCGCCCACGTGGCGGCGCATCCCGACGGGTTCGTCCTCAAGCGCGCCTGGGACTACGGCGGGAAGGCGGTCTTCGTCGGTCCGGCCTCGGGGGAGCCAGGGTTCGCCACCCGCTCCGAGGCTGCCTTCGGCGAGCGCCTCGACTGGCCGGATCTCGTCGCCCGGGCGGCGGCCGATCCCCGGGGGGGCGGCTTCGTCGTGCAGGCGGTGGTGGACGTTCCGCGCGAGCGACACCTCCTGGCCACGCCCGCAGGCCCCGTCGAGGGGGAGGTCTTCGTCGATTACTCCGCCTTCGCCTCGGTCGGCCTGCGGTCCGAGCCGGCCTGGGGTGGCGTCGTCCGGGCCTCGGCCTCCCGGATCGTGAACATCCAGGGAGGCGGCGGGGTCCTGCCGCTCCTGATGGAGCCGGTCTGGGCGAAGCTGCGGCGTGCACTGGGGGCGGAATCCTGACCGCTCCCGGGGTGTTGGGACGGTGGCCACCGACCCGACCTGCGTTATGTCAAGGCGCACCGGGGGCGGTCGCCCCGCAAGGAGAACGCAACGATGGCCTGGGAATTCGATGCACGCCGGGCGGCACGCGACAACCGTGACCTCGGCGAGGCGGGCAGCTTCGGCCGCGCCGGCGAGCTCACCGGCGCCACCGCCGCGAGCTTCATGGCCGGGGTGTACCGGTGGATGACGCTCGGGCTGGCGGTCACCGCCGGCGTCGCGCTCTACACCGCGAGCAACGTGCAGCTGGCGAGGACGGTGGCCGGGGCGATCATCCCGCTGATCATCGCGCAGTTCGTGGTGGTCCTCGCGCTGTCGTTCCTGGCGCAGAGGATCAGCGGGCCGGTCGCCGCGCTGCTCTTCATGGTCTACGCCGGGCTCACCGGGCTGACCCTGAGCGGGATCTTCTTCGTGTACTCGCTGGGGTCGATCTCGACGGCGTTCTTCGTCACCGCCGGCTCCTTCGCCGCGCTGAGCGTCTACGGCACGGTGACGAAGCGTGACCTGAGCGCATGGGGCACCTTCCTCTTCATGGGGCTCATCGGCGTGGTCATCGCCAGCATCGTCCAGTTCTGGTGGAGCAGCCCGGGATTCACCTTCGTCCTGTCCTGCGCGACGGTCGTGGTGTTCGCCGGCCTGACCGCCTACGACACCCAGAAGCTGCGGGTGCTCGGGGCGCAGTACGCGGGCGCGGGCCTGACGTCGGTCACCATCGTCGGGGCGCTGAACCTGTACCTCGACTTCATCAACCTGTTCCTGGCGCTCCTCCGGCTGTTCGGAGACCGCCGCCGGTAGGTCGAGCCCGCGCGTCCTGTGTCTGTCTCGCGGCCGGGACCTCTCACGGGGTTCCGGCCGCAGTCGTCTCGACAGCTCGATCAGGCGGGCTTCTTGATCGCCCAGCTGAGGCAGTAGCCGGCGGGATTCACGGCCCCGGCGAAGAGCTTGCACCCCCCGCAGTCCTTGTACTTGCCCGCTTCCCACTGGGCGCAGTTGTCGCAGCGCTTGCCCGGCACGTTCGACTTCTCCGCGTACTGGAGGGTGCGACGCATCTGCGCCGCGGCCGGGTCGATCGCCACCTTCGTCTTGCAGTTCAGGGTCTCGGCGGCGCGGGCCTCCGAGCCGGTCAACGCGAGGACGCCAGTCGCGGCGCCGAGGCCCGCCCCCAGGATCTGGAGCGCCCGCCGGCGATCGAAGCGGGGTGTCTCGTCGTCGTGTCCGTTCACGTGTGATCTCCTCCGGTTCAGGAAGCCCTTCGCCCGCCCCCTGCGGCGGCCGGGCGACTCTCGGGGACGCAGGCCACCGAGTCAACATTCAGCTGTGACGGCGGTCGCTTAGAGGCACCGGCGGCCGGTCGCTCGGAGCGCGCTTGCCGCTGGCTCGCCGGGCCACCTCGCACGTCCACCGAGTGACGCTGCCGCCGAGCTGCCCGCCTGGAACCTCTTGACAGGCCACCGCCGGAGCGGGAGCGTCCGCCCAAAGTGGTCCGATGACCTGATCATCTGGAGACTCAGTGCGGAACGCTCCCGGCCAGCTGCAGCGGCCTCCACCCGAGCCCGAGTTCCACGCCGTCCGAAAAGGCCGGCGCTACGAGCAGGTCGCGGAGCAGATCCAGCGGCTGATCGCGAGCGGTGCCCTCAGGCCGGGCGATCGCCTCCCGCCGGAGCGAGAGCTGGCGGCAAAGTTCGGCGTCGGCCGCAGCTCCCTGCGTGATGCCATCCGCACGCTGGAGGTGATGGGCATCGTCGAGTCCCGTCAGGGCAGCGGCACCGTGGTCCGCGACCTGTCGACCGAGTCGCTGGTGGTGCCGCTGGCGAGCGTGCTCGCGCACAAGCGCGGGCTCGTGGCCGAGCTTCTCGACGTTCGCCGGATGATCGAGCCCGCCCTGGCGGCCCGCGCCGCTGCCAACGCCACCGACGAGGAGCTGGCCCGGCTCGAGGACATCCTGCGCCGGCAGGCGGAGAAGGTCCGGCGCGGGGAGCCGAGCATCGAAGAGGACTCGGAATTCCACTACGCGATCGCACTCGCCGCCCGGAACACCGTGGTGCTGCGGGTCCTCGACGTCCTCATGGATCTGCTGCGCGAGAGCCGCGCGCGCTCATTGCAAGTCCCTGGGCGGCCCGAGCGCTCCTGCGCAGGTCACCGGCGCATCCTCAGGGCGATCAAGCGCCGCGACGGCCCCGCCGCCGAGGCCGCGGTGCGCAAGCACTTGAAGGAAATCGAAGAGATCGTGACGCGGCAGCTCTGACCGGAGGCGAAGAGATGGGACGTTTGTTCGCAGTCGAGATCGTCTATCGGGGAATCTTCCAGAAGCAGCTCGCGACGAAGATCAGCCGGGCGATCGTCCTCGCCGCCCACGAGGAGGGGAAGCCCGGCATCTCCTTCGGGCGGTACGGAGACAGCCCGGAGCGCAACGGCATCCCGGCGAAGAACTTCGCCATCGTCGCCACCGACGACCTCACGCTCGAGGAAGGGATGGCCAAGTACGAGCCCAAGGAGGTCGACATCAGCATCGTGGTCGACGACACGCTCTTCAAGGGCGTGGAGTCCTGGGCCTGGTACGGGCTGCAGCCCATCAACCGCCTGACGAAACCCGGCGGCACGTTGATCGTGACCTCACACCACGACGCCGAGACTCTGATCCCGATGGCCCACCGGAAGGAGACGCCCTACCAGCTGGCGATCGTGAAGGGGAAGCCCAGCTTCTCCGGTCTCTGGGTCTACAAGGACGACCACACCGACGTCCGCATCCTGGGAACGATGGCCAAGGTCCTGCCGGAGCTGTTCAGCCTGGCCTCGGTCCAGCAGGTGATCCGGACCGAATGGAACGACGAGCTCAAGGCCACCTCCGCGAAGCGCGCGTACGAACGCGCCACGAGCGTGACCGTGCAGCCCACGGAGGGCAATCCGGAGAAGCCCTTCGAGTTCCAGATGCCCAAGTGGACGGAGATGCGCGAGGGCATCGCCATCCCCGGCATCCCCCGCGGCCATGAGATGAAGGATCCGACCACCGGGAAGACGGGCGGCTACCAGCCGGAGCGAAACCCAACCTTCAAGAAGTTCACCACGCGCACCATGCGGCCGGTGGTGGACTTCGACACCTGCATCAAGTGCACGCTCTGCTGGTTGCACTGTCCTGACTCCGTCTTCGACGTCACGCCCGACGGTCTCTACGACGCGAACATGGAAGCGTGCTGCGGCTGCGGTGTCTGCGAGGCGGTCTGCCCCGTGGCGAAATGCGTGACGATGGTCAACGAGACCCAGTTCGCGAACAACGACAGCCAGTGGGAAGCGTGGAGGGAGAACAAGGAGGGCTACAAGTCCTGGGTCAAGGAGAAGATCGCCGATCCGCCCGAACGCTCCCATGGCTTCCGGTTCCGCGGGCAGTACCAGGAAGAGGTTCCCGAGATGCTGAAGATCGCCAAAGAAGGCTGAGGACGAGGGAGACCGATCATGACTGAGGCACTGGCACCCCCTCCGCAGACGCAACCCGCGGCCGACAAGACCTCGCTCATCACAGGGAGCGAGGCGATCGCGGTGGCCTGCAAGCTGGCCGACGTGGACGTGATCACCGCCTACCCCATCCGTCCCTACGACACGGTCATGCAGTACGTGGCGAAGCTCGTGGCGAACGGCGAGCTGGACTGCGAGTACATCGTCGCGGAGAGCGAGCACTCACAGTTCGAGATCGTCAAGCACGCCTCGGCCGTGGGGGCGCGCGTGTTCTGCGGCTCGAGCGGCGTCGGGTGGATGTACGCCTTCGAGGCGCTCACCGTGACGCCGGCCCTGCGCATTCCCATGGTGGCCATGGTGGGGAACCGCGCGCTCGACGACCCCGGCGCTTTCGGCGTCGAGCACAACGACGCGCTCGCGGTGCGCGACCTGGGGTGGCAACTGGTCTGGGTGGACAACGCCCAGGAGGCGCTCGACACGGCGCTCATCGCCTACCGCGTGGCCGAGGACCGGCGCATCTTCCTGCCCTGCGCCATCAGCTGCGACGGTGCCTTCCTCACCCACTCGCAGGCGCTGGTGAAGGTTCCTAGCCAGGAGAAGGTGAAGGCCTTCCTGCCCCGCTACGACCGGGGCGATCTCCTGCTCCACCCCGACAACCCCATCACCGTGGCCCCCCAGGCGAACGAGGACTGGCTGATGGAGATCCGTCGCCAGACTGCAGCCGCGATGGAGCGCTCCTCCAGCGTCATCCGCGAGGCCTACGCCGACTTCGAACGGATCTTCGGCCGGAGCTACGGGAACCCGTTCTTCGAGGAGTACCAGACCGACGACGCGGACGTCGTGCTGGTCGGCATGGGAACGCTGTCGACTCCGGTGAAGGTCGCCATCCGGCAGATGCGGCAGGAGGGGAAGAAGGTCGGCTTCGTGCGCGTGCGCTGGTTCCGGCCCTTCGCCGCCCAGGAGCTGGCCGCGACGCTCGGGCGCTTCAAGGCGGTGGGTGTCATCGACCGCGACTTCTCGCTGGGCGCGCCGTACCACAGCGGGGTCCTCGCGACCGAGGTACGCGCCGCGATGTACCCGGCTGCCAGCCGGCCGCCCATCCTCGGGTTCATCTGCGGCCTCGGGGGTCGTGAGGTCACGGTACCGGACGTGAAGAAGATGACCGACAGCGTCTACCTCGCAGCGGAAGGAAAGACGCAACCGGGAACGAAGTGGATCGGATTGCGCGAGTAGCTGGAATGCGTCGAGCGTGGAGGATCAACCCATGGCAGTGAGCGACAAGGACATGGCGGAGCTGTTGAAGCTTCGTCCCACGCAGACGCTGGATCCCTTCAAGGGCGTGAAGAAGCTTCCGCTCGAGGAGTTCTTCACCTCCGGACATCGGACCTGCCAGGGGTGCGAGTCCGCCCTGGTCATGAAGATGATGGTCAAGGCCGCGGGCCCGCGGACCATCGTGCTCGGCAGCACCGGCTGCATGTACGTCGCGAACACGACGTACTACAGCACCTCGTGGGTCGTCCCCTGGATGCACACGCAGCTCGGGTCGAGCGGCTCGGCGGGACTGGGCACGGCGGCCGCCCTCAAGGTGCTGATGCGCAAGGGCAAGATCAAGGAGGAGCCGATCAACGTCATTGCCTTCTGCGGTGACGGCGGCGGGGCGGACATGGGGCTGTCGGCGATCTCCGCCACGCTCACCCACCCCGACTACAACTTGCTGATGCTCATGTACGACAACGAGTCGTACGCCAATACCGACATTCAATTGTCGGGTTCGACGCCGTACGGGGCGCACACCACCTTCAGCCCGCCAGGCAAGGTGAAGCGCATCATGCACCACCGCTGGAAGAAGAACCTGGCCGGGATGCTCGCGGCGGGTCACCCCACGTGCCGGTACATTGCCACGGTCGACATGTCCTATCCCGTCTACTCGATGAACGCCGTGCGCAAGGCGCTCTCCATCGGGGGTCCCACGTTCATTCATTCGATGGACCCCTGCCCGAAGGGCTGGGACTACGACCCCATCCAGTCGCACGAGCTGGGCGAGCTGGTGGTGACGACGGGCATCTGGCCGCTCTACGAGGTGGAGGACGGCGTCCTCAAGCTCGTCGGCAAGACCCGCGACATCGCCGACGGCCGCCTCAAGCGATTGCCGGTGCGCGACTACCTGCTCCGGCAGGGACGCTTCGCCCACTTCACCGAGGACGACATCGCGTATTTCCAGAGCAAGGTCGACGAGTCCTGGGAAAGGTGGCTCATCCCGGGCGTCATCCCGTTCAAGAAGCAGCTCGAGGAGGATCGCCCGCCAGCCTGAGCGGGTGGAGCTGACGACCGGTTGGACCGGTCGCACAGCGGACGTTGGCTGAGCCAAACTGAACCTCACCGGGCCCGACCGGCCGGGCGTGGGGACCCTTGCTCAAAGCAGGGCGCGCGCGCGGCGAGCTCGCACACCGGAGCGCTCGCCGGCGACGACGAGATCCCCGAGGACGTTTTCAAGCAATCAGGCGAGATCCGCCCCAGGGCGCCTCTGGCGTACGCGCCGGCCCGGCGGGGTCGGGCGGCTCCGGCATGCCTGTGTCCGACGGACAACGGCCTGACGCTGAGCCTTGCCGCCGGATCTGGACGCAGCGGAGCGCACGTTCATTCCGCTGTTCGGGGCTACCTGCAATCCGATAGATAGTACGGGGAACGCCGAAAACCTACCGACGAGCGGACTGCGTCGACAGGAGGCCGTGCAAGACAATTTTAGTCACTCGGAGGATGTCATGGTCCGTCGCATCTCGAGTCGCGGATTCGTCGCGGCAGCCGTTGCCGCAGGCTTTGCGTTCACCCCGTTCCCGGCAGTCGCCGCGTGGGAGCCGACCAAGCCGGTCGAGTTCGTCGTCCCCGCCGGCACAGGCGGCGGCGCCGACCAGATGGCTCGCTTCATCCAGGGCGTGGTCGCCAAGAACAACCTCATGAAGCAGCCGCTGGTCGTCGTCAACAAGTCGGGCGGCGCGGGCGCGGAGGGCTTTCTCGAGGTCAAGAACGCCAAGGGCGATCCGCACAAGATCATCATCACGCTGTCCAACCTGTTCACCACGCCGCTCGCGACCGGTGTGCCGTTCAACTGGAAGGACCTGACCCCGGTCGCAATGCTCGCGCTCGACGAGTTCGTGCTGTGGGTGAACGCGGAGTCGGCGCACAAGACCGCAGGCGACTACGCCAACGCCATCAAGGCCGGCAACAACGGCCAGTTCAAGATGGCCGGCACCGGGTCCAAGCAGGAAGACCAGATCATCACGGTCGCGCTGGAGAAGGTGGTCGGCAAGAAGCTCACCTACGTCCCGTTCAAGGGCGGCGGCGACGTCGCCGTGCAGCTCGTCGGCAAGCACGTCGACTCGACGGTGAACAACCCGATCGAGGCCATCGCTCATTGGCGCTCGGGCGCGCTCCGCCCTCTGTGTGTTTTCGACGGCAAGCCGATGCCCTACCCCACGAAGGTGACCCCCACCCAGTCGTGGCAGGACATTCCGACCTGCAAGTCGTCCGGTCTCGACGTCGAGTACACGATGCTCCGCGGCATCTTCATGCCGCCGAGCGTCACCCAGGCTCAGGTCGACTTCTACATCGACCTCTTCAAGAAGGTGCAGGCGCTGCCCGAGTGGAAGAAGTTCAGCGAGGACGCAGCGTTCAACGCCACGACGATGTCGGGCAAGCCGTTCGTCGACTGGCTCGCCCGGACCGAAGCCACGCACAAGACGTTGATGGAGGAAGCGGGCTTCATCGCCAAATGACAGAGGAGCGCGAAACCCCTGCGGGCGGAAGCGTCCCCACCCGCTGGCTCGAGGTCGCCGTCGGCCTCATGTTCGTCGTGGTCGGCCTCGTCGTCGTCGTCGATAGCAACCGCGTCGGCGCGTCGTGGGGCGACGATGGGCCGAAGTCCGGCTACTTCCCGAACATCATCGGGTGGATCCTGGCCGGGTCGGGCGCGTGGATCGCCGGGCAGACGATCCACCGCTGGAAGCGGCTCGCCGGCCAGGTGTTCGTCACCTACGCCGACTTCAAGCCGGTGCTGGCGATGGTCCTGCCGACCATCGGCTACGTGATCCTGATCAAGGTCATCGGCATCTATGTGGCCTCCGCGGTGTTCATCGCGGGCTTCATGCTGGTCCAGGGCAAGTACAAGTGGCTGCCGACGCTCTGCGTGAGTCTGGGCGTCCCGGGCGTGCTCTTTGCGTTGTTCGAAATCTGGTTCCTCGTACCGCTGCCCAAAGGACCCCTCGAGCGGATGCTGGGCTACTAAAATTAATCAAGAGCCGCGTACGGACAAAGCGGATCACGGGAGAACGGGTGGAAGACATCGGCAACCTGATGCAGGGTTTCGTGGTGGCGCTGGCCTGGAAGAATCTGGCCTTCATGCTCCTCGGCATCCTGCTCGGGGTGCTCATCGGCGTGCTCCCCGGCCTGGGGGGCGCCAACGGCGTGGCGATCCTTCTGCCGCTCACGTTCACGATCCCACCGACGTCGGCGATCATCATGCTGTCGTGCATCTACTGGGGCGCTCTGTTCGGGGGCGCCATCACGTCGATCCTGTTCAACATCCCCGGCGAGCCGTGGTCGGTCGCGACCACGTTCGACGGCTACCCGATGGCGCAGAAGGGCCGCGCCGGGGAGGCGCTCACCGCCGCGTTCACGTCGTCGTTCGTCGGCGCGTTGTTTGCAATCATCCTGATCACCTTCCTGGCGCCGCTGGTGGCGAGGTTCGCGCTCAAGTTCGGACCGCCCGAGTTTTTTGCGATCCAGCTCCTCACGTTCTGCAACTTCGTCGGCATGGGGCGCGAGCCGCCGCTCAAGACGATCGCCTCGATGATGCTCGGCTTCGCTCTTGCAGCGGTCGGCATCGATACCGTCACTGGCACGCTGCGCATGACGTTCGGATCGCCGACCCTCCTGCAGGGCTTCGACTTCCTGGTCGCAGTCATCGGCTTGTTCGGGCTGGGCGAGATCTTTCTCACCATGGAAGAGGGCCTGTCGTTCAAGCGCAAGAGCGGCAAGATCGACGCCAAGGTGGTGCTGAGGACCTGGGCCGAGCTGCCGCGATACTGGCTCACGTCGCTCCGCGCGTGCCTCGTCGGTTGCTGGATGGGCATCACGCCTGGGGGCGCTACCCCGGCGTCGTTCATGAGTTACGGCATGGCGCGCCGCTTCTCGAAGAACAAGGAGCAGTTCGGGGAGGGTCACATCGAGGGTGTCGTCGCGCCCGAGACCGCGGCGCACGCGGCCGGCACCAGCGCGTTGCTGCCGATGCTGACGCTGGGCATTCCCGGGTCACCGACCGCGGCGGTGCTGCTTGGCGGCCTGTTGATCTGGGGCCTGCAGCCGGGTCCGCTCTTGTTCGTCGAGAAGAAGGAATTCGTGTGGGGGCTGATCGCCAGCATGTACGTCGGCAACGTCGTCGGGCTCATCATCGTGTTGACCACGGTGCCGTGGTGGGCCGCGATCCTGCGCATTCCCTTCTCGATCATCGCGCCGGTGATCGTGGTGATCTGCGCGATCGGCGCCTATACCGTCCACAACAACATGTTCGACGTGGCCATGATGCTGGTGTTCGGCGTCGTCGGCTACGTGTTCAAGAAGCTCAAGTATCCGCTCGCGCCGCTCTTGCTCGCGCTCGTGCTCGGTGACATGGCGGAAACCGCATTTCGCCAGTCGATGCTCCTGTCCGGCGGCAGCCTGGGCATCTTCTGGTCCAATCCGCTGGTCGGTTCGATCGTCACCCTCGCGCTCGTCATTCTCTGCTGGCCGGCCGTGGGCAAGGTCCTGGGGCGCATGCGCTCGCGCGAGCCTCAAGCACAGAACGCGTGAAGGCGCCGTCCTACGTCTGATTCACCCATCGGCTGATCGACGAGCGGCAGCGGCGGCCGCGTCCTCGGCGGGCTGACCCGCTTTGGTCCCGTGACGCAGCTGAATTGCAAGACGCCGCCTTCGGCCTGCTGTTGAGCGATCGTGGATGATTTCCAGAGCGAGGTCGACGAAACCTGGGAGAAACGGCTCATCCCGGGTGTCATCCCGTTCGGTAAGCAGATCGAGGTGGATCGCCCGCCAGCCTGAGCGGGCGGAAATGACGACGCTCGACCGATAGCGCCGCGCATGTTGGCCGAGCCGAGCGGTCAGGAGAGAAACCCGTCAGGACGTGGTCGGTCCTGCGCGGAAAGAACGCTCTGGAGGGAGCGAGCCATGACTTCGGATCCGGTGCAGCGCACTACGACGAGCGAGGTGACGCGTCTTCGCGACAACCGCTGGCTGATTCTTTTCTTCAGCGTTGTCAGCATGGTGGCCGTCGCGAACTTCCAGTACGGCTGGACCCTGTTCGTGCCGCCGCTGCAGAAGCACCTCGGGGTGGATCGGGCGACCATCCAGGTCACGTTCACCGTCTTCGTCCTGCTCGAGACATGGCTCGTGCCCTTCGAAGGCTGGCTCGTCGACCGGTTCGGACCGCGGCTCCTGGTGATGCTCGGTGGGCTCTTCGCCGGGCTCGGATGGGTGCTCTCCGGCAACGCGAACACGGTCACGGAGCTGTACCTCTCCTATGCGCTCGCGGGCGTCGGTGCCGGCGTGGTCTACGGCACGGCGATCGGGAGCGCGCTCAAGTGGTTTCCCGATCACCGCGGACTGGCCGCCGGGCTGACCGCTGCCGGATTCGGCGCCGGCTCCGCATTCACGGTCACGCCGATCGCGAACCTCATCCAGACGGCCGGATATCAGACGGCCTTCATCCAGTGGGGAATCATCCAGGGGGTCGTCGTCGTCGTCGCCGCGCTCTTCCTTCACGCGCCGCCGGAGGGCTGGCTGCCCGGACAGTGGACCAAGGTGGACGCCGGGCACGACGTGAAGAAGCGTCAGAGCGGGGCCGAGTTCACCTCGTTCCAGATGGCGGCCACGCCGCAGTTCTGGCTGATGTACCTGATGATGACGCTGGTCGCGACCGGCGGTCTGATGGCGGTCGCTCAGCTCAACCCGATGGCCATCGACTACAAGGTCGATCAGGTACCGGTGAAGTTCCTCTTCATCACGCTGCCGGCAATCCAGTTCGCGCTGTCGGCGGATCGGCTGGTGAACGGTCTCTGCCGCCCGTTCTGGGGATGGGTCTCGGACCACATCGGCCGCGAGAAGACCATGACGGTCGCCTTCGGCCTCGAGGCGATCGCGATCTTCATCCTCATCAACTTCGCGCACAACCCGGTCGCCTTCGTGGTCTTCAGCGCGTTCACCTTCTTCGGCTGGGGAGAGATCTTCTCCCTCTTCCCCGCGCTGACGGGCGACTTCTTCGGCAGGAAGCACGCCACCGCGAACTACGGCTTCCTCTACACCGCCAAGGGCACCGCCTCGGTGCTGGTCCCGATCGGCTCCGCGCTGGCCGCCGGCAAGGCCTTCGACTTCCGCGCCGATGTGCTCCTGCTGCTCGGTGGGGCACTGGCGGTGTTCGCCCACTTCATCGGCCCGGTCGTGCTCGGCCTGCGCATCTCACGGAAGCTGCACGACACGCTCTTCTACATCGGGCTTTGCCTCGTCACGTACGGGATCGTCCTGACCGTGGTGCCCGGGGCGTGGACGCCATTCGCAGCCAAGTTCACGCTGCCGAAGGTCGGCTGGGTGGGCGTCTTCACCGTTGCCATCGTCTTCGACCTGACGGCGGCCGTCCTCGCCTTCTTCGTGCTGCGCAGGATGAAGCTGCCCTCGCACGTGCCCGAGCTGAGCTACGACCCGCATCCGAAGGTGGCCGTCGCGGCCGGGGTGCAACGCTGAGGACGCAGTGGAACCGCGGTTCTTCTTCCTGGAACCGCGTGGAGGAGCTCCCGTGCGAGGTCCTCGCCCACCCCAGGCGCGGTTCCGTGACGGATCTTCCCCGCGTTCTGCGCATGGGAGTTGCGAAGGACCAGCCCGAGCGAGGTCGCGATGCCGACGCTGTGTGGGGAGCTGAAGGAGTTCGAGAGTCCGGTGGGCGGAGGAGTCTCGACGCAGGAGGTGCGAACCATCGATCGTTCCACCGGCGCCGAGGTGCAACGCCGCACGTACTGGACCAAGCACCGGATGGTGTTTCCGAGAATCAGGGTCGGCGAGCAAACGCTGCAGAAGGTCTTCGTCGCGAGCGACGGCCTGGGCCGCGAGATTGCCCAGGGTGCGCGGCTCGGCGATCAAGTCTGCCTCACCATCTACGGTCACCTCCTCACCCGGAAGGTGATCATCGGGCTCAGGTCCAGATCCGGTGCGAGCTACGTCATGCCGGCGAGCGGGCTCACCTCGGGGCTGTTCTGGTACGCGGTGTTCTCCCCGCTCGTGCTGCTCATCCCCGCCGTGGCGATCGGGATGATCGTCGGGATGCTCGGGGGCAAGCAGGGCACGGCCCTGGGCCTGATGCTCGGCGTGCTCTACGCTGTCGGAATGAGCTGGTTCAGCGGCTACCGGCTCTTCGTGGCCTACCGCGAGCTCTCCCAGCCGATGCAGCCGGCGCAACCGACCGGGGCTCCGGGCATGGTCGGGACGTCCACCGGCGGGTCCTGACGACGGCGCTCGCGTCTCGTGTGCGCTCCGCTGGGCGTGTTCATCATCCCCATCGGCGATGCTCGCCTTCCTCGTGCTGCGCAGGATGAAGCTGCCCTCGCACGTGCCCGAGCTGAGCGACCCCCCGCATCCGAATTTCTGGAGCCCATGAGCCGGCGCGCGATGAGCGTGAAGCTCCTCGCTGACGCCCCTGGCGATGGTCGTGCTTAGACTCGGGGCACATGCCCCACCCATCGATCTTTGCACTCCTCGAGGCAGGTCCGGCCGATGCGCCGGCCATCGGCGCCCCCCAGGGTGTGAAGTCCCTCCTCTACCGCGACCTCGTCGCTCTGGCCCGGCGCACGGTGGAGACGCTGAACTCGGTGGGCATCGGCCGTGGCGACCGGGTCGCGATCGTGCTCCACAACGGGCCTGAGATGGCGAGCTCGTTCCTCTGCATCGCCGCGGGCGCCGCCACCGCGCCGCTGAATCCGGGGTACCGGGAGAAGGATCTCGAGTTCTACCTCGGCGACCTCGAGCCGAAGGCGCTGGTCCTGGAGGCCGGCGTCGACTCTCCGGCCCGGGCCACGGCGAGGAAGCTGTCCATCCCCGTGCTCGAGCTGACCGCCGACCGCGCCCGGGGCGCAGGGTGGTTCACGCTCTCCGGCGGCTCGAAGGGAGCACCCGCCCGAGGGGGGATGGGCGACAAGGACGATCCGGCGCTCCTCCTGCACACGTCGGGCACGACCTCCCGGCCCAAGCTGGTCCCGCTGCTGCAGCGGAATCTCCTCGCCAGCGCCGAGAACATCGGCCGGATGCTCGCCCTCACCCCGGACGACGTGTGCCTGAACATCATGCCCCTGTTCCACATCCACGGGCTCATGGCGGCGACGCTCGCCTCGCTGGGCGCCGGTGCCTCGGTCTCGTGCACCCCGGGCTTCAACGCCCTCAAGTTCTTCGCCTGGCTCGATGAGGTGCGGCCCACCTGGTACACGGCGGTGCCCACGATGCACCAGGCGATCCTCGCCCGGGCCCGCTCCCACCGCGATATGATCGCCCGGAGCCGGCTTCGGCTCATCCGCTCCTCCTCGGCATCGCTCCCCGCGCCGGTGATGGTGGAGATGGAGAAGACCTATGGCGTCCCGGTGATCGAGAGCTACGGGATGACCGAGGCCTCCCACCAGATGGCCTCCAATCCCCTCCCGCCGCGGGCGCGCAAGCCCGGCTCGGTGGGTCTGGCGGCTGGGCCGGAGGTGGCGATCCTCGACGAGGACTGGAAGGAGCTGCCGCGCGGGCAGGTGGGCGAGGTCTCCATCCGCGGGCCCAACGTGACTCCCGGCTACGAGGCGAATCCCGAGGCCAACGCGCAGTCCTTCCGGAACGGCTGGTTCCGGACCGGCGACGAGGGCGTCCTCGACGAGGAGGGCTACCTCCGGCTCACCGGTCGGATCAAGGAGCAGATCAACCGCGGCGGCGAGAAGTTCTCCCCGCTGGAGGTGGACGACGTGCTCTCGTCGCACCCCGCGGTGGCCCAGGCTCTCACCTTCGCCATGCCACACGACAAGCTCGGAGAGGAGGTCGCGGCGGCCGTCGTGCTGCGAGAGGGAGCGACGGCCACCGAGCGCGAGCTCCGCCACTTCTGCGCAAGTCGGCTCGCCGACTTCAAGGTGCCCCGGAAGGTGGTGCTCCTCACCGAGATCCCGAAGGGCGCCACCGGCAAGCTGCAGCGGATCGGTCTTGCCCAGAAGCTGGGCCTGGGCTCGTGACATGAAGATCTGCGTCGTCGGCGCCGGAGCGATCGGCGGGCTGGTGGCCGCGAAGCTGGCCGCGATCGGCCAGGAGGTCAGCGTCGTCGTGCGCGGGCCTCACCTCGCGGCGATCCGCGACAAGGGACTGAGACTTCAAGAGAGCGGAACCGAGCGGACGTTCGCGGTCCGCGCGACGGACCGGATCGCCGAGCTGGGTCCACAGGATCTGGTCATCATCGGTCTCAAGGCGCACCAGGTGGCCGGCGTGGCCGCGGACATCCGGGGGCTGTGCGGCCCCTCGACGATCGTGGTGACTGCGCAGAACGGGATTCCCTGGTGGTACTTCTTCAAGACCGGCGGGGCCCACGAGGGGACGACCCTGGAGAGCGTCGATGCCGGCGGAGTCATCGCGAAGAACATCGACGTGGATCGAGTGCTGGGGTCGATCATCTACCCGGCGGCGGACATCGTCTCGCCGGGTGTGATCCGCCACATCGAGGGGGACCGGATCTCGCTGGGGGAGATCGACGGCTCGGATACCGAGCGCCTGCGCGCGACCGTGAAGCTGCTCCGCGACGCGGGCTTCAAGGTGCGCGTCTCGAGCGATCTACGCAACGAGCTGTGGGTGAAGCTCTGGGGCAACTGCACCTTCAACCCGATCAGCGCGCTGACCCACGCGACGCTGGTGGACATCTGTCAGTTCCCGCCGACCCGCGCGCTCGCCGAGCGGATGATGCGCGAGGCGCAGGAGATCGCCGAGAAGCTCGGCGTCCGCTTCCCGGTGACTCTGGAGAAGCGGATCGCCGGAGCCGAGGCGGTCGGGAAGCACAAGACGTCGATGCTCCAGGACGTGGAGGCCGGGCGGCCGCTGGAGCTGGATGCGCTGGTGGGCTCGGTGCTCGAGCTGGGGCGCATCACCGGCGTGCCGACGCCGAACCTCACCGCGGTGCACGCCTGCGTCGCACTGCTGGCGAAGACCCTGGCGGAGTCGAAGGGCCGGCTGCGGATCGAGCCGGGGCGCTGACGGCGCGCCGTTCGCCGGTCAGGGCGGGCCGTTTACCGCAGGAGGCCGCCCGGCATCAGCTTGCGTGGCAACGTCCGCCGCATGCGCTGGACCGCACTCGTCGTCCTGACGCTGGTCGCCGGCAGTCCGGCGAGAGCCGAGCCGAAGGACCCCTACGACGCGTTCTCGTACGAGGTCGTCGTTCCGACCCCGAAGGAGTCGTCGCTCCGCGTGAAGAAGGACGTGGTCTTCGCGCGTGGGGATCGCGGCCCGCTGAAGCTCGACGTCTACCTTCCCCGGACGGGAGCCCGGCCCCCGGCCGTGGTGTTCGCCAACATCGCGGGTGAGCGAGGGTCGCGGCCGTTCCGTGCGACCGAGATCTACCGGAGCTGGGCGCGGCTGCTCGCGGCCCACGGGATTGCAGGCGTGATCACGGACTCCGAGACCGCGCACGCCACGGAGAACCTCGGCCAGGCCATCGATCATCTCCGCAAGAACGGCGAGGCGCTGGGCGTCGACGGCGAACGGCTGGGCGTGTGGGCCTGCTCGGCGAACGTGACCATCGCCCTCCCCTGGCTGATGAACGCGCCGCCCGAGGCGGTCCGGACCGCGGTCCTCTACTACGGCTC